>Ga0207897_100026_pt1 | contig 105807 bp, 92 predicted proteins | sample LinPmetageLP42_FD_184054 | JGI IMG/M metagenome (GOLD analysis project Ga0207897, IMG submission 184054) | Marine viral communities from the Pacific Ocean - LP-42 (SPAdes) | ecosystem: Environmental > Aquatic > Marine > Oceanic | place: Pacific Ocean | collected 2010-08-27
ATTGTCCGTTGCTCGTTTGATACCAGATTCCCTGTACGTTCTCCATTGTGAGTCCATAGTTAGGTGCTAACTGGGTTTTCAATACTTTGGATTGGTGTGTGCCAATAGCTACCAATGCCACGCCTTGTGCCACATAATCGCCATTAGAAACCGTAATGGATTTTATAAAGCCATCAAAAGGTGCACGAATTTGTTTGCTACCTCCCGAAACGCCCGACACCAATGATTGATAATTGGCTTTGGCGATTTCAAAATTGCTCTCCACTTTTTCGAATTCAGATTTTGGGACAATTTTAGAATCGTACAGTTCTTTCTTTCTGTCATATTCAGATTTGGCCTGTTGGTATTTCGCTTTCGCGGAAGCGATATCCGTACTTAAATTATTAGATGCCAAACCTTGGCTGTTCAAACTCATTAAGAGCTGACCTTTTTTTACTGCTGTGCCTTCCGTGAGATTACTAACTTTAAAATCTACCACCCCATTGGATTTTGCTGCCAAGGACTTTACAGAACCAGGCGAAGGCATCCAAACACCAGAGGTGTTGATGACATCGTAAATTTTACCTGAAACCACAGGTGCGGTTTGAAAATCGATTTTCCAAGCTTGTTCTTTCAAAAACGAAATGCTCCCATCATCTTCGGCTGCACCCAAAGCTTTTATGGCTTCGTCTGCATTAGCATAAACCGTAACATCGTCAATCGTTATTTTATCTGAATAGTCTGGCGTTTTCAATTCAAAAACAAGTTGGTAACTACCCGTTTCTTTTGGTTGAATGGAAGGCGAAAAAATACCTGGTGATATCGGTGCATCTACCGTATTTCTGATGCCTTGGCCATCTTTTATCAAGCTAACCGTAACAGAACCTTCTCGAACGGGCTGGTGTTTATCCAAAACCGTAAAGTGGGCTGCGAATTTGCTTCCGTTGCCCACTACAAGTGCAGGAAACTCGACAAACAGCTCTGTTTCATCCGTCCAGATAGTCTCGCTCAATCGTGGAATTTCTTCACCCACGTGACTACCATCTTCGTTGTGTGCGTGTGCATCTTCTTCCCTATTGTTGCAGGACATCGCCAAAAAGGCAAGCACTACTATTATATATCTCATCTTTCGTATTTATTAGATTTTTAATGGTCGTGGTGTTCAGAACCATCATCGTGTTTGTGGGTTTCGGTCTTTGTTTCCATAGAATCTTTTCCTACTTGAAATTCTTCTTGTTCTATGGTTTCATCGTCCATATGACTACCATCTTCATTGTGTTCGTGGCCGTGGTCATCCGTACTTTCGGTTTTTGTATCTCTGCAAGAGGTTACGGTAATCATTGAACCTATCGCTATTGCGAATATTATTTTTGAAATTTTACTCATTGTTAAATATTTGTTTTGGTATTCGTGAATCTTCGATTTCATAGTTGTATGTTTAATAGTTTATAATTGATGTTTTAATAATTGTGCCTGTAGTAATTGGATTTCTTTTTCCATTTGCAACATTCTGTCAGATGCATTACGGTAAAACTGAAGCTCTAAATAGTAGTCCATAAACGAATATTCGCCCAGCATATAAGCCTTAAAAAGCAGTTGTTCACTATTTAAGTTACCCATTGTGGTTAGATACTTATTATATTTTTCGAGCATCAATTCGTATCGATTGTATGTTTCTTGAAATTGTGCGTAAAGCGAGGCCGTAATCACTTGGGTATTCGATTGCTGATATTCATAATTCGCTTCGGCGGCTTTTACCTTGTTCTTGCTGTTCCACAACGGAATGGAAAGGCCACCGTAAAAACCCGAAAAATTACTGCCGCTAACGCCCTGATAATTGTAACCAAGTGCCATATTCGGTAGCACCTTGTTTTTTTCCAATTTTACTTTTTGAAGTGAAGCCGTTTCGGAAGCCTTTAATTCTTGTAGAGAAGGGTCATTGGCCAACCTTTCCTGCCAAAGCGTTTCTACCGCAGCAACTTCAATAGGCATATTGCTACCCGAAGTAAAACCATCAATGGTATGCCCGCCATTTAAGGTTTTAAGTTTGGACAGTACAATTTGGATTTCGCTTTCAATCTGTTCGACCACAAATTGCTCTTGAATCCAAGCAATTTTCGCCTTGTTCAAATCCAAAATTCCAACTAGCTCTTTTTCATACAGTTCTTTAACCTGGTCGAAAACCTGTTTGCTCTGGGCTCTTCTTTGGGTTTCTATGGCTCTCTGCTTTTGAAGGAAAGCGAGTTCAATCAATACCGTTTTTGCTTCCAACAAAACTTCCTGCCTCTTTTTAGCATAGGAAGTTTGCAGTTGCATTGACTTTAATTCGTTCCATTTACTGCGTGTACCATATACCGTCGGAAATTCGAAGGATTGCGATATTTCATATTCGGTATAATTTCCCGTCGCATTATCGCCAAAAGGTAAATAATATCCTAAAAGCTGTGGGTCGGGTAAATTATTGTTGCTCTTGTTTTCGAGTTGTTGGCTTTCAATAAATGATTGATAGCCTTTTAACTCTGTATTGTTCTGTTCTATTTCGTTAAGCAGTTCCCCAATGTTTTTATTCTGTGAGAAACCATTAACAAAGAACAGGCATCCGCAAATCGCGGATACGATGTATTTATTCATTGTTTGAAATTTTAGGTTTAATCTTAATGTATAAAAGGATTCCTTCCGTGGCGATAGGTATTCCTAAACGATTAACCTAAAGATGGTGGGCCTCGTAAATCGAGGGATGAGAGGTAAGAATTAAAATAGTTATTGGGTGGATGATAAATTGGCGGTTTACTGTTTTGCCTACTATCAAAGACATAAAATTCTTGAAAATCAGAATTAGATTTTACGATATTATCATCTACGATAGTCTGCTGCTCAACCGTATTCCTTTTAAGTACAACAATATCGCTGGATACCGTTGAGTGGACGTGCATATCCATAAAGAACCCAAAGAAACCGTTTGGGGATTCTTCTTTTTCGTGAGAACTTTCATCGTGATGATGGCGTTCGCCAGTATGGGCAATATGTGAATGGGAATGCGTTTCCTCGTGCTGATGATGCACGTGCGGAAAAGCTTGGTGCAACACCATTAGGCTAAACAAGCCTAAGAAAAAAAATGCCGCTATTTTATTTGCTTTTTGCATCAACTACAAAAGTATAAAAAATTATCCTTTGGATTTATTTAAAATTTGACATACAACTGATTTGCAGCTTATTGCTTCAGCGAATAAGCATATAGGCCATGTCCTTTTTGGTTAGAGCCAGCCCATTCCCCGAACATTTTAGGAATGCCACCGCCCAAAAAGAGCGAGTCGTCATCAACAATCAGCCAAGAAATTATTGGGGCGGGATTTTTGTGCGACCATATTTTCTTTCCGTCTTTGGTGTTGTAGGCCTGAATTGTTCCTTCGACGGATCCAACGATATAAACATCGTTTGCCAAATATCCCGTCACAAGGGAAGCCGGTTGCGATTCGTTTGCCACCCATTTTAACTCTCCCGTGGCTGCATCCAACGCCTTAACGGTTAGAGGCGTGTCGGTCGGAGGCTTATGCGCATAATTATTGTTGCTCCAGACATACACAGTTCCGTCAGCAATGGAAGCTTCGCTGTGCATGCCTCCCTTTACACCTCCGTATCCAATAACGGATTCCCAGACCTTGTCACCAGTCTTTGCATCCCAGACGGTATACACGCCACTTTTTTGACCGGCTCCAACTAGTTTTCTCATTTCCCCATCAATTTCGGCGGTAAACAATTGCGCTCCCCCGGAAAAATCATAGTCAGGACCTTTCTTTTGATGATGCGTCCATATATCATGAGGTGTAACTTGATAGAACCATTTGACATCCCCGGTCTTGGAATCTACGGCAACCATTGCATCTGACATCTTGGAGGCCTCTTCTCCCGTATAGTTGTTTCCTGTGGTAAAATAAAGGGTGTTGCTTTCAGTATCGAGGGCAAATGACGTCCACATCGGTACGCCATTTTGGGGAGGTTCCACCAGAAATCTTTCCCATACCTTGTCCCCAGTCTTTGCATCCAAAGCGATTACCTTTCCCTGAAGATTCGGGGTAAACGATGGGGAGTCAAGCATTTCCTCGACAGAAGAAACACCGATATATACCAAACCATCATGATAGAGCAGTACGCTAAGATTACCTGCTTCAGGATCGGTTGTAAATTCGGTCTGCCAAAGCAGTTCGCCCGAATTTTGGTCGAGAGCGAAGGCATTTCCCTCTACACTCGCTTCGAATACCTTGCCGTCACCAAGACTGCCAGTTCCCGCAAAACCGTACCAGGTCCATTCTGTCATGGGCTTTTCGATATTTTTTTTCCAGATTAAACTTCCCTCTTCCGCATCCACTTTAAATATCGTGCCTCCCCAATCCCCAAAATAGACCGCACCGTTTTTGACCAATGGGGCATGACTAACCGGATGTTCGGTCGCGTAGTGCCAATTATGGTCCATGTTTTCAATCGATTTGCTATTTATGGGCGAAGTGTTGGTAGCATGAAGATTTTGTATCATTTTGTGCCCGTCATTTCCCTTACTCGTAGATTGGGAATTAGCCGAAGGTAAGAACAAGAAAAGTAACAATGAAGTTAATGTTAGTTTTGCATGTAGAAATAGAAGCTGAATGCGGATGCGTTTATTTTCCATGACTTAAAGGCTTTACGTTACCATTTATTTTTAATCGTAATTGATAAGTTAGTTTGATGACGAAATGGAGTTTAGTGCAAATCATCTTTTTTTAACTTTAAAAAAATTGAGCCTAATGGAGGAATTTTAGTATGCGCGTTTACAATGAAAAGGAATCAAAAGTGTGCACCATTAGTTCTGGTGCATTGGCTTTGTTTGCCATGCTCCTGCGGAAGTTCAACAAACCTTCCACTACAAGACTTCCCGAGCGGACACGCTGCGCTGGTCCGCACTCGGGGTCTTTCCGTTTCAGGTTTGTTGAACATCCTCGAAACCACACATAAATCCAAAGCATGCGAAAAAAATCGCCTGCTTGCATTTATCTTGCCTGCGCACAATTAATTTTGGAAATTTTTGTTTAAAATATGTAATCCTCATTAATATATTTGTACTAATCCAAGGCACGTCCAATGAAACCAAATGTTTTCTTCTTACTTGCATTCCCAATGCTACTATTTTTTTCATGTAGTGGCGATGATGATGGCGTAGCAGAGTCGGACAGGAGCCAAGCTTTGTTGGGCCAGTGGGAGTACGAGGCCATTGATTCCAATACTGCCGTTGATATCAATGGGGACGGTACGGTCAACGTGGACTTATTCAACACCAACGAAATACGTCAATGTCTAAAAGATAATTTAACTTTTTTCAGCTCTCGGGGGCCTGGAGAAAAAAGTGCTTTTTCTATTAATGAAAACGGACTATCCTGTGGGGAAGTACCCGCATTTCAAAATGTCGAAGATGATAGGTACGAGCTGATAAACAATGAGATCATACGATTTGAGAATCGGAACGATTGGGTCATCGTAGAGTTTACCAAAAACCGATTGGTCGTTGACCAAGAAGATTTTTTGGATGATCAAGATGTCGTTATTACCTATACTTTTAAGAGAAGCTAGTATTAATTGCTTTTAGTTAATGGTAAAGAAAACGTCCATGAAACTTAAACTCTAACCACTCTTCCAGCTACTCTTTCACTCCATTGGCCATTGGTATCCCTAACCCTGACCTCGAAGTCTTGGTCGAGATATTTCAAACGGCTTTCACGGGGTTCCTCTTCCAACATAAAATACCTGTCAACTCCATCGCCCGTGGCTTCGTTGTAATTGAATAAGAGGGTATCCCACCGATTGGAACTCCTGTTGAATATCCTGATTTCTACCTGATCTAGCGTAGCACCGCCATAGGCCTCCGAACATCCAATATCAAAACAGGTATAGATCCTGACTTGATAATCGCAACCGTTCAATCCCCCACAACTGACATTGTACTTTTCACCTTTGACCAATGCCACAGGTCTTGGTATGGTGTCCACAAATGTGTTTTCGATTTGGGATTGCCCTGTTGAATTCTCCACTTCAAAATCAATGGTAAATGTATCTTGGCTATCGGGATAGAAGGTAAGGTTGGTACTCCCATAATTCAATGGAATCGTTTGCCCCTCATCATATCTATTTCCACCGTAAAAGAAATAACCGGCACGGTTTCCACTAAAGGAAAATGTCATCTGATAAGTTACATCGGGGTCGTGTGTGCCGATTGCATTGGTTATAACCGCAATGTTGAAAAATTCCCCTTCCAAACGCTCGCCCGGGGCCTGACTAATGGTCAACTCGAACGGTTCCTCATACCTTGTATAGTTTATATTGACACTGGCCGTTTTCTCCACATCCGATGAAGAGCGCACAGTGAAAGTGATTTTGTGATTGCCCTCGGTCGTTCCGGAATACTTTCCCGAGAATGCCCCCACAGGTACATCAAAACTTTCCCCAGCGGAGTAGCTAGTGCCTCCATATTCAAAAGAACCATTGTTGCCACTTGCCGAAAAATACATCTCATAGGTATCCCCACCGATTCCGATTTCGGAAATATTGAAGTTAATATCTACCTGTTCTCCAGTATAGGCCTGCTGCAATGTGCCTGATGCAGTAAAGGTGTAATCCTTGGCCGCCACATTTACCGTAATATCCACTGTTTTCTCCAATCCTGTATCGTTTCGAACCGTGAAAGCCAATCGAACCGTACTTTCATTGGTTCCCTCCAGCGACCAGTTAAAGTTGCCGATATTGACATCGTAACTGTTCCCGGGGCTTACTTCGATACCGTTATTATCCCTGATGAGTGCGTTCCCGTTCATGCTAAAGCGCATGGTGTAATTCGAAGACCCCACACTTTCCGAAATATTGAAATTGAGTCCGGTGGTTTCCCCGACCGTTATATCCGATTTTTGCGTTCCCGCCGTAAAGGTAAAATCCACTTGGTCATACGTGATTGTGGTGTTGGCCGTTCGCGTAACATCCGAACCGGATTCTACACTAAGAATGATATTGTGCTGGCCAGGTTCAAGTCCGGTATAGGTAAGATTATTGACTCCTGCACCCAATGGGAATTCTTCCCCGGGACCGTAGTTAACACCATTGACCGATAGCGAACCGTTCTGGCTCGATGAAAAGAAGGCTGTGTAACTATCGTTCGCTCCCTCGGGTACTTCATCAATATCCACAATAATCCCGACCGGAATATTGGAAAATTCCGTTGCTTTCGATGGGGTCATACTGATAGCAAAATCATTGTTCGCAACGACCATCGTTACTTTTTCTTCTAAAATCTGTCCATTACTGTCTCGAAGCAAAAAGGTAATTTCGTAAGTTCCTGATTCTTCGGCTATAAAATCATAAGCAAAACTTCCTGGACTTATAGTAAAATATTGACTAGGAGAAATTTGAGAATTTCCATTGTATAGTCCGGCATTACCACCGGAAATAAAATAATTTAGTTCATAGGATACTCCATTATATTCCCCCTTTTCGATGAGGCTCAATGAAACCGTGCCCCGTTGCCCTACCAATACTTCATTGCTATTAGCGGAGGCGTTAAATTCCAGTTCTAGCTGTTTGGCCTCCAAATCGATTTCGACAGGCCCGACGGCCTGCCCATAATTGTCGGTAGCGAGAAAGCTGATCCGATGCGGGCCCAGGGTTTCGGGCGTATAGAACAATGGGAAATTGCCCAGGTCCACCGGATAGTCCGAATTGTTCTGAATCGTATTTCCGCCGACCCCTGAAATCGTTCCATTTCCTTCCTCCAAATCATAGGTCAGGAAGTAATCGATGTTGGATGTGTTGCCGTTCGATTTGATGTTGAAATTAAGCTGTGTCCGCTGGTTTACAAAAACTTGGTTACTTTCCGAGTTACCACTAAACGTGAACGGAATATTGGCCACTTCGATTTCAACACTGTCCCTTTTTATCTGACCATTGCTGTCGCGGAGGTCGAAATAGATTTTACGCTGTCCCAATTCATCGTCCTCGAAAGTGAAATTGTAGTTGCCCGGATTGATTTTACGAAAAGTACCGGGATCCATTACCCCACCATTCTGATCCCGAACGGTTCCCGCACCTTGGCTATCCGACGAGAACGAATGGCTTATGTCGAAAGTAACCTCACTTTCTTCTTCTTGGGTCTGCAAGTCGATATTGATAGCCAAATTGGTTTCTAGCTCGACCTGCGAGGAAGCCGCCGTGGCCCTAAAAGTAAAGTCAATATTTTCTATCGTCAATAACATTTCATTGGTCAATGTGGCACCATCGGGAGCCTTTGCGGTCATTGTCAATTTATGTTCTCCCAAGGTTTCCGGTCGGTAGCTAAATTCCGTAACGCCTTTGGGTAACATAAAAGGTTTTCCGGCATTGTATTCGGTATCCCCCAGAAGAAGTTTACCCGAACCATCTTCCAGTTGGTAGGTAATCTCAAACTCTTCTGACGATTCTCGGTCGGGATTAGCGGTGTTCCTATCCCTCAATAAGGTCACATTGACTGGATTTGGGCTATTGATGAGGAAATCATCGGTACCCTTGCCCAGTAAAAAGCTAAAACTTGCATACTTGACATTGTATATCAGCTCAAGCTCCTTTTCAATTTTATTGGAATCCCAAGCCAAGACTTTTATCTTATGCATTCCTGTATCAATGGGCATATAACGGTATGAAAGATTGAAATTTTTGACCGATATGATATCGTTCGCATGGACCGTATCGTTTTCGGTTCCTATGTAATATCCTTTTCCGTCAATATTATCGTATTTCATGAAATAGGAAACATTGGAAACCATCCGTTCGGGTTCCAATATGAAATCCGTTTTAGTCGCTTCGAATACGAATCCATTTTCTTCGTTGGTGCCTTCAAACGTAAAGTCGAAGGAATCTTGTACGATATCCTCAAAGTCCTTACTACATGCCAATATCAGAGCTAAACATAGCGTTGTTACCGCGAATATCCGTTGTGGGGCATTCATTTTCATACAATCGTTTTTAGAACAAAAAATAACGTAGGCCGACTCCGGCATACGGATAAAAATTCCCAACATCGGAATTGATATGGTAGTATTCGTTCGCTTTTATGAGCAGGGAAAAATCATTGCTGATACCTACTTCCGCTTCCGCCCCGACATAGAGGCCATAGACGAATTGACTTTTGGCGTTTATCAAAGCTCCGCTTGGAAGTTCATTACTGCCATTGTTGATGACCTCGTATCCGAAGAGTCCGCCCCCGCCTAGAAACAAGCTGAAATTTCTCTTTCGCGGTGCCACGAATACCCGGTAATAGATTCCAGGTTGTATGGTAAAAATATTGTAGGGGATATCCTGACTTCCTTTATCCTCGGCAATGGCCGCCAATACGCTTATCTGAAAATACCGGTACCTGTCGGGATGGAAATTGAAGGTACCCATGATGCCGTAACCATCTTCGACATACCCACCACTCAAACCGACCGATGAGGCAAGATTACCCCTCAGTTGGCCAAAGCAGAATGAAGCCGATAACAATAATGCCATCGCTATACAAAAACGAACATTTCTCATAATTTAAAAGCTAACGGGTTATTGATAACGCTATGGTCGATATCCAGGGATAGGTTCCTATTGCCTTTATCCTCGTCCACATTGACCATAAGTACTTTCTTCCGATCCAATGTGAACTTATCGAAGACCACCATAAAGTAGTTTTCGGAATTCCCTTCTACCCTTTTAGGAACCTTATACCGGAACAAGGGCTCGTGTTTTTTGTCAATATTGTTCGGACTGTTCCTATAATTGGAAGCGATACGGAATTTGAGAAAATTCACATCGTAGGGCATGTGCGCTTTGTTCTCCAAACGGAACTGTAGGTATATTTCGTTGTTTTCATAAAAGACATTTTCAAGCCATAAGAACACGTCATCGTATTTGGCGAAATAGCGAATGACCTTGCCTTTGTTGAACTGATTATAGTAACATCGCCGACGAACGTATTCCATGCGGTCGAGCACATAGAGTTCCCTAGTGAGCGGCAAAGGTTCTTCGGTCGTTCCTTTATCCGACGAAACCCCCAGATTTTCTTCTATTGTTGTAGTATTATCGGAACGCTTGATTTGAGGTTGTGGCGTTACATTTGAATTTGAGACATCGGAAATATCATCCGAGGCGGATAATGCTTCCGGGTTTTCCGCCATAGATCTAGTAATCGGCCATCTTTTCTTAACAGGAACTTCAACCAGTCTTAAGATAAAATCATAAGCAAGACCATCCCTAGTATACACCGTGTAATTGGTATGATCTTCGGTATCGGGTGCCACGTCATTGTAACTTAGCAGGACGATACGTTTTGCATTGTCGGACGCATTTTTGACAGGGAAGGATTCGATGAAATTGAGTTCTTTCCCGTTGATGGAGAAATCGAAAATTCCGGGCAGGACGAGTATTGTCTTATAATCCCTGGAAACAGGAATAGTGTCCGTCTGCGCATTTCCAAAAAGCGCACCGAATAATACAAATAATGATATGAAGGTTTTTATTCTCATTGCGTTACCAATAAAAGTTCGTAATCGTCCATCAAAAGAATCTTCTCTTTCTCCCGTAATTTTTTCTTTCTAAGGAAGGAACCCAATCCTCTTACTATATCGGTCACCAGATCGGGAGAACCGTTGGTCAGCTCATCGGTGGCATTGGTCAATAAATTACTGCTTGCATTCGCCTTATATTCCCGCCATAGTTCCCCCGCACGTGTGCTATAGATGCCTTCCCGGCCATCGTTGAAATCTCTGACCGATAGACTAACCGGATGATGTTCGATATTGGCGATGTCCAGATAAACCCTATTCTCCTTAATCGAGGCCATGGCGTATACAAACGTATTCTTCTTGAACCTTTTCTTCTCTAGAACCATATCTTCCATGAGCAGTAATCGGACATTCTCATTGGGCAATATAAATTGGTCGCCATATACAGTAGCTCTATATGAGATCGACTTTTTAATATCCATAACCGGAGCGGGGGACAAATTCCCATGAGTGTTTTGAGTATCGCCGATCATTTTTTCCTTACCCTCTAAAAGCTTTTCACGATAGGCCAACCGTTCCTCCGCGAACTGCTTTTTTTTCTCATTCGCCGTTATTTCGGTTTGCTTTTCCCTAACCATGTTTTTTCTGGTTTCCGGGATTTCCGCTTTGGCGGTTTCCTTGGTACTAGACTTCATGGACAGCCCTTCCAGTTGTTTTAAGATCCGCTGAAGCGAGTCGTTCTCGGAATTTTCCAAATCTTTTAGGTTAGTTGCAGCTTCGGTATTTTCTACTTCTTCCTTTTCTAAGGAATCCTTGACCTTCCATAGTCGGCCTGCGGTATCGGAATCCAAAGTTGGTGTTTCGCCCGGTAGTTCGGAATTGAACCCGTTCAGGTTTGCCGCGTCATTACCGCCCATCTGAAAATCCTTTAGATTTTCGATGACAAAAAAGCTGGTCATTATCAGAATGAGAGGTAAAGCCATAGCAACCTTTTGGTTTCTGACCACCCATCTCTTCACAACTTGTATTTGTTCTTTTAATTTCATACTACATGCGCTCCAGATCGGAATTGTCCAAGACCTGAAAGTCAATAATCTTTATGCCGTTTAAATTGTTTGGGGTGACCCCCGACTTTTTTAGTTGTCCTCTAGTAATGAGGTTCCTATACGTCGTTGATTTGCCTTTTTCTATGGCCTGTTTGCCGTAAAATGTGAACGGAAACGGGTAGGTTCCATAATCGATATGAATCGAATCAAGTTCCACAAAGTAGCGATAGTCGCGCATTGCCACATCATGGAAGTACTTTTTTTCGACCAAACGGGCGTATAAACGGTTGCCTGACCAGTCGACCATGTGTAATGCCTTTCCTTCAATGTTCCTTTTAATTAGCTTCAAATTAGGTTCCAAGGAAAAGAAGAGCTCATGAAAATTGTAAAGATGGCCTTCACAAAGTATTTCCAGATTTTCCTTTACATCCCTAATGGGGGCCATGGGCAATCTCTGCCCTCCATGAAGCAGATAGGCGTTGTTTTTGGCGCGCTGATCCGCCTTCATTACATAGTAGGTGGCCATACCAAAAACCATAATGACAACTGCCAAACAACTGTATACCAATCTATTGTTGTGCCTTCTGCTCTGGGCGATGTCATTGATTATCCCGTATTTTCCTTCCATAAGTTGATTATTGGATTAATGTTCGGACAGCTTTGGTAGCCCCACCGCTTTTTGCGTCCATAGCCGTTTGAATCGCTTTTTTACCATAGTGTTTCGGTTTGGCGACGATTCCACCCCCTGAAATATTAAGGCCTTGGACTACAAAATTTGCCAAAGTGGGTGCCTTGATATAAAAAAAAGAGGTCATCAGTATCAACATGGACGAACTTAAGATCAGTCCCAGATCATAGGAACCGTATCGAAGCAAATGATCGACCAACTGGTCCACAAGGTTGACCATGAACATATCCACCACGTAGAGCATGGGCAGCCAAAGACAGATACTCATGAACTTTTGCAGCCATGCTTTCCAGAGTCCCGAAATAGCTGGAATGAACGAAAGTCCGATATTGATAGGCCCGAAAATGATAAGGATGAAAAGATAAATGGTGGCCAATGCCTTGATGCCGATGAATATCAAGGTGGAAATAATATGTGCGAACGCCGTTATCGAACCGGCCAGTCCGGTAAGGGCGAACGACTGTAGCCCATCGATGTCCATGCTCAACAGGTTCCATTCCACAAGGTTGTTCGCCGCTACATCGATCTGCGCCAAAGCTATCTTTTGTCCGATGGTATCCCAACTTTTTTGGGTGCTAACAAACGATGAACCTAGATTATTGTAAAATTCAAAAATGGCGTGTGCGAATTCCGAATAGTTGAACAAAATGAACATTAAGGGAAACCATTTCAACGCCTTAATAACATCCGCTCGATCATTACCTGCAAAGTGTGTAAGGGCAAAAATGCCCAAACCGATTTTCGCCATTCCGAATCCGATGCTCAACGTAGGCCCCAAACTGGCAAAAGCATCGCCGATGTACTGGTCGAATATGGAATTGACCGTTACCCGAAAGCCCGAACTTGATTGTAAGGCGTTCATTAATTTGTTTTTATAAGTGATTGGACGGCTTTACGGTGTTCGTTTTTTTGTAGAAGGGATGTGTTGACTTTGATGACATCGTCCAATAACCCGTTCATCTTTTCCAAAATCGATTTGAGCGCCGATAGCCTGTCCGCTGATTCGATAATCTCACCGGTGGAGGCAATTTGTGAACCTTGGGAAACAAGGGAGGATACCTGTAAAACGGCATCCGCCAATGTCTCGGCAGCCCTCTTCTTTTCCACTTTTTCCAAGTTGGTAAAGGTTCGCAGGTTCTTCTGCGTACCCTTATAGGCGGCTATGATCTTATCCTTTAGTTCGTAGAGTTCGTTCATTTCAGGACTTCCCATGACATAGCTGGCCGGCGTTCTTTTCGCGCTCAGGTCTTGACTCAGGATTTTGGAGGAACTGGAATTGGCAGTAACGTTGCGTTCCATCTGTGCTAATAGCTTGCCCATGGTCGCGTTCAACGTTGCCAATTGCGAATTGAGCGTCGCCACATTTGAGTTGAGCAGTACCAATTGTGCGTTCGCCGCTACATCGGTCACCGGAATCTGCGCAGTTGCCAAACAAGGGAGTATCCCTATAAAACATATAGCAATAGCCATTTTTAGTCTTTGATTTTTCATTTTTTTGGTTTTAAGTGTTCTTACTATTTCCGTTCAGGGTTTTCGAATCCCTATCGGTTTGTTCCATCTCCAATTGTTTATATGCGATCGCGGTTCGTTCCCAATCATAACCGTGCTGTTCATGCAGCCTATTGATTTTTGCTTTTTCGTTCGGATTCGTTTCGAACAGGCATTTGGTCGGTAAGGATGTTTCCAGTCCAAAAACCTTGACCCGTTCCTTCCAACAAATTGCCATTTCCCTTAGTTTTCGACCTGTCGGCAGATCCTTGTTGACGGAAAGGTTCAGTTGCTTTTGTTTGGCGTTCAGACCCAATATCTTCTGGATTTCATCAAAGGAGTTGGCGAATTCACCAAGGTCGAGCAGCACTTTGATATGACTGTTAACCACGATGGTCTTGCCGATAAATTTTGATTTTACGAAATCGTCGACCTTCTGTGATATGAATATGGGCTGTCCTCCATACTTTCTTGCCATTCTGGATTTCGCATCGAAATAGTGGGCCATAATGGGGTTGTCGAACAGATTCCACGCCTCGTCCACGGCCAATATTTTGTTGAGGGAAAGTTTCTTTGAATCCTTCAACTTTTTGTCGAACACGTCGATCATCAAAAATGCCACGATGGGAAAAAGTTCTTCATTATTGACCAGATTTTCCAATTTGAAATAGACCAGTCTTTCCTGGCTCAGTTGGGCTATTCTTTTATCCCTGCTATTCAAGAGATAGGCCCTCGGTCCCTCGTGAGCGTATTTGCTGAGCAACAATAAGAACAGATTGGGGTCGAATATTTCATCCCGGATGCCCTTCGTTTGCATTAGGGCTTTCAAATTTTGATGTGTGTAGTCGTAGAATGTATTAAAAGAATCGTCGGAACTACCATTAGAAAACTGATGCTGATAATATCCCTGAACCAAGAATTCGATGATCGTACGGACTACCGCACTATCATGGGTATCCCCTGCTTCATTATCCTTACGCCCATATAGCAAATACACCAAAGCGATAAGTTGGGTCAGTTTATGTTCGGTCAGGGTTTTCTTGCCATCCTTAACGACAACATCTATAGGATCGAGTATAAAGGGATTGAAGGTAAACGGGTTTTGGTCGTCGTTCGCTATTGTGACCCCGTTCAGTTGGTATAATAGCTTGTCATATGAATTTCCGTTTTCAAGAATCAAAATTTCCGCACCTTCCCGATATTCAGAGTACAGATAGGCGTTTGTAAAGAAAGTCTTCCCTCCGCCCGATCCCGATGCGATGAGCATACCCCGGTTGAAAATCCAGTCTTTTTTTTCCGGCTCGCGATAGAGGCTGACCAGTAAAGGTTGTCCCGTGGCCCTATCGACCATACGCAGCCCGTGTGGACCGTGAAGCTTATTTTTATAACCTCCTTCGAAATACCATAGACTGGAAGCCATTTCTGAGGAGAACGGACTGTACAGTTCCATACTCGTACCGATGCCGTTACCGAGAATGCCCCCGAAAAATAGATTTTTGCGGTCCACGGAATTTTCCTTGGCATGGATGCCCAATTTTCCGAATGCGGATTTTACGGTGTTGCACATCGACCGAAAGGTCTTTTTGGAATCGGCCAACCCCAATACGTTCAGGTGGTAATACACCAATTCCTTGTGGTCGTTCAGTATCGATTGTTGGAACTCATAGATTTGGTCCCGGTAGGTGCTGTTTTTGTCCCCTTTGCGATTGGTGGCGTACTTGTTCAAGCGTTTCGCCTTTGACCTTAGCCTGCCCATGGCCTTTTCCTTCTCTGGGATATAGATGTATTGGTTGATGATATGTTCGTGTGGGATCTTGAAGCCCAAAGAGAACAGGTTCCCGATAGGGAACAGGTTTTCACCGGTGGTGTATTTTCCGAAGTACTCGTGAAAGGCCATATCCTCTTTTGAAAATTGGTCCAAGTTTTCCAGCGTAAAATACTGCCCCTGTTTGTCCCCGATGTGCAAGGTGTTCCCCGAAAAATCAACATCCTTGCCAGTACCCGTTTGGTAGCTTGCTTCCAGATAATTGTCGTAGTACCCGGCCGATCCGAAAAGTTCTTCATATCCCAATATTTTGGAACCTATCAAACCGGAATCGTTAATCAGGTCGTTCACGGCCCCGACACGGGCCTCGAAATCGGCCATGACCTCTGTGTTCAAATATTCTGCGGGTAGCGGGTTTTTCCCATAGAAACCGCGTTCCTTTTTCAAAAAAGAATTGACACCTAGGGGTGTTCGGCCAATATAGCCCTTGGGTACCTTGTGAATCGCCAAAAAAGAACGGTGTCTTAAAAAAGGTCTATTCTTAAAATAGAGTTCATCCTGCGTCTCGAAAAAATCGCGTTTCATCCGCAAAGGATCAACGGCATAGGTTTCCCCGAAGAAAAGATCCTGTTTGTGCAACAGGCAATTTCCCCCCATTATTTCCAGAATACCGGAGACTATCCGGTTCAGGTTCAAATAGTCCTTTCCATCCATAGTGTAGATTTCCGGAAGCTCCAATTCCAACGGAATACTGATACAACCTTTTTCTTTCGACACCAGAATAGGGGCCTCGTACCCATAAATGGGAAAGGCGTCCAATAGATTTACCGTTTTTTCCATAGCACGAGGAGTTTTTTGTTCACATGCCCTTTGATGGCATCCGGGCCTTTCTTGTCCGCTCGGGATTTAATAAAACCGTTTTCACCATAGGCTTTGGAATAGAAGAACATCAGCCCGATGTAAAGTGCCGCAGTACAAAAGGAAAGTATAAGACTGAGAAAAGTAGGTATGACCGTACTCAAAAACAGCCCCAACATCAAGGAGAGGAACGTGCCTTTGAAGGCTTGGTCCACATATTTAGCGCGTAGCCCGAAGAAGAAGACATCCTTCTGAAGGGCCTTTGGGATTCTTACCAGCTTGTTTTCCATCGCTACCCGGCCAAGTTTTCCCCAATCTCGATAAGGCCATAGAAAATGACCAGCCCCAAAATAACATTGCCCACTTTACGTGCCATGTCCTGATTCTGTTCCCTGATAATCAGAAAGGCAATGGCCGCGATCCCCAATAGAACGCTAGCGGCAACTTTAATGATTCTGAAAATACTGTTGCCGATCTGGACCGTACCCTGTTCCGCTTGGTTGACCTGGTCGACAAGTTCGTCGATTTGGGCATAGCCAAGCTGATGGAAGGCAAGAGTAATGAGGAAAGTCAAGAAATAACTACACGGAATCGTCCACCTCCGTTTCCGGCGGCGGTTCGGAATTTTTGATAATCTTAAATTTTTCATGTTCTGGAATTAAGGATTCATTCTGAACATCCTTATCGGAAGCATTGAAAATATCCAACAGCTCTGAGCTGGTTTCGTTTTCATCGACACGGTTGAGTAACTGGTCCATATCTTTTTCCTTTAAAGATGTGTTTTTTACAAATATAGAAGATTTTTGCACAAATGAATCATTTTCCTGAACTTTCTTTTCTTTTTTATTTCGTTTGAGTATGACAAAGACGACCATGTACCAAAGTAACCCTAGAGTACAGATGACCACATAGACGATATGTTCCCATTGCCAATTCAAATCTTATCGATAATATCTTTTAATCTTATAACGCTTTTTTCATGATACAGTTCCAAGGCCTTTCGCATGATGTCATTGCGTGACACTTTTTTGTTCAACTTATAATTATAGGCGCTTGCCAGTTTTTCGTAATCTTCGAAACAGGTCTTGCTCAACCGAAAGATGAACTGTTCCTTCTTATCGGTGTACCGATCCTGCTCAAGAAACATTTCGAAATCCGCTACCTCTTTTCGTTCACTCTCATTTAAGTTAGACGTGGGAAAACTATCCCTAATCAAATGTTGCGGTCTGAAATTTTCCGAATCATTACCGGTCAAATTATCCTTTTCCATGTCCGGGTCGCGCTCATCCCTGAGACCTTTAACTTCTTTTTGTGTATCCATATTGTCCAAAATCGCTGATTCGAGCAAATCTTTGACGTTTAACTTCTTTCCCATATTCAGTTTTTTGATATTTCAAGTACTTCTTCCATAAATCGCTTAAGCCCTCGTTCTCCGTTTTCTTTAGATAAAGGGATGGGAACGAGCGTATTCCGATATTTCTCCCTGTAAATGGTTCGTTCCATAACCACTTGTCGCATCATGGGCATTCCCGCGCTCGCCAGAGTATTGCGGACCGCATTGAACTTATTTACCTTGACGAGTTCATAACGGTTAAAAAAAAGATTGACGGAACGTAATACCCTATTGTCATTGCCCAGAAAATTCTTCCGTAACGTCTTATAGAAAACAGCAGTACTATCGATTTCCAATTCGTCGAGAAAAAAGGGAATAAAGATGTGTTCCACATAGAGAAGACCCCTGACCATCTCCTCGTTCAGGTTTCCGGGAAAATCGATGATAATAAAATCCATGGTACCATAATATTTTTTGATCAACGGTTCCAAGGTATGGATGGTCGCCCGTTCCACGGGAAAGGCATTTGTTTCCATGTTACCGATTTGCGACAAATCCCGTTTCCGCTTTTTGTAGACCGAATACTGCGGATTGTCCATATCGATCAATACGACCTTTTTACCGTACAAATGGAAAAGGTTGGTGGCCAGGATGATGTTCAGGGTCGTTTTGCCACAACCGCCCTTTTCGCCCGTACAGGAGATAATTTTTGTTTCCATAGGTATACTTTTAAATTTATATGGTCATATGATTATAGCGTCATATGGCCATATGGTACTATGGGCATTCGATGCAATAACACAATGACGCTATATTGCTATATAGCATTGTTGCTATACAGCTATAACGCATTGAATCTATATTGCTATATAGCAATGACCATTGCTTTGTAGGTATTCGAAGGAGGGGATTATGCGGTTACAAGAAATTAAAAGCCAGTCGACTTAAGGGCTGCGAAAAGATGCTATAATTCGGATTTAAAATCCTTTATGGCATCCGACACACGTTCTTCCAGTTCAAGGAATTTTTCTTGAAGACCTTCCTGATAGACCATATTCTCCCCAAGCTTCCGCTTTTGTATAAATTCATTGTCGGGCAAAAGAATCCATATGGGATTGTACCCAAGGCTATAGAAATAGAGAATGATCTTTATCGAATTGACCATTGAAGAACCGCGCTCGACATTGGCCAAAGTGGCGCGGTCCATGTTCAGGTATTCGCTCAAATTGGTAATGGAGAACGCACTGAACCGTTTGTCCTCTATATCGTCCAGTTCGACGAGTTCAAGTCGTATTTCCCTCAAGCGTTCCCCGATATATCCAAGGTCTTTGGAGTCTAGTGCAATGATTGATTCAATATCCATTATTCAAAATTTTCTATGGGATGAGAGGAAAATTTCTCCTCAAAAATGTTTTCTGATTCTTCTTGGAGGTCGGCCAAAATGCTCATTTCGGGGTCTTCCAATTCTTTTTCAAAGTTATCCATAAACTCGGCAACTTCCGTCTCCGAATTATTTAACGACTTTGCAATTTCACCATTTATTTTCTTTTCGTCAAATATGGCACTCTTCAGTTCCTTTCCGGTGCTGCGCCTATACTCGTCCTTGACCAATTCATCGACTTCGTTGATGATCTGATCAAATTTCGCCTGAGCTACCCGGTCCATTTCCGTTTGCACCAAAAACTCTTCTATAATGTGTCCGAACAGCTTTCCCCACTTAAGGGAATCGGCATCTTCGTTTAAAAGTTCTAAAATTGAACTCTTGTATTCGAAAAGGCGAAGTTCCTTGACCACGCTTTTAAAGATTCTGCGTTTGGTACCGTTGGAAAAACTACTCTTGCCCACTTTGTCCAGATGCGCTCCGTAAAACTCGATGTAACCGATTTCTCTCGCGAAAAGTAGACTGGTTTTTTTCGGAAGTTCCAGTTCCCGGATAAGTTTCATTTCCGCATCAAAACGTTCCTTGTAATCCGCAGGTCTGAAATCGTTGACAATGGGTAGCTCATGTTTCATGGCCCGTTCTTTTCCTTCAATATCCGGAAGTAGCTGGCCATAACATTTTTTCTCCGGTATCTGATGCTCGAAAGTATCCGCCAAAATCCCGGCGAAATGACCCGTCGACATTGAAGCCACCTTACTTTTGGGCAAAAGTTCCATCATTTGTGTGCTCCAATTGGTACTCACATCGGAACTGCTCGTATTTTTTGAAATTCGTTCTTGATGTATTTTTCCAAAAAGTTCGCTCAATCGCCGTGCGGTCTCCCCTTTGGCCGCACCGCAAATAACATTGGCGCAGTTGGCGTAAATGACATCGGCCAATTCCCTGCCATAGTCCAAGATAAGCTGCCCTACGCTTTGTAGACCTAAGATAGTGGCAATCTTGTTTTCCCGACCGGTATCGATAATAGTCCGTAACAACATGATGAACAACGTTGGCACTTCGTCGATGATAAGGGCCATCGGGCGCTTGCCCGGTTTGTTGACCTGTTTTAGAATGGTGTTCATATACAGGCCCAAAGGAGCGGAGTAGACTTCTTTGCGCTCGGGATTGTTCTGAAGCGATACGATTTTAGGATATCTTGGTTCATTGACATCAAGACTAAAGTCATTGCCGGACATCACATAAAAAATTTCTTTGGTCGCCATACTGGAAAGGCTTATCTGAACGGTACTGGTCTGACCCGATAATTGTTCCATGGCCTCTTTTTCGAGCGCGTCACGAAAGGGTACAAGTATTTGTCTCACTTCGACGTCCTTGGTCATGATTTCCATTAGTATATCGATTTTGACCGTTGTCAGTATGGTCAAATGACCTGGGGTACAGATATAGTTTCCGGTCTCCTCGGATTTTTTCTTAAGATACCAGATACAGCCTCCGGTATAACTGATTGCACTTCGCGAAAAGTAGTCCTGCCTCTTGATCCATTCCGGGTTCAAGTTCTTCATAAGGGTCGCGGCGGTATCGATGGCATCCGATTGATTCGTCAGTCTGTAGGGATCCATAGGGTTGTTTTTATGGGTCAATCTCAGGTCGTCAAAGCAAATTCGATACAATTTTGGAAAAGGTATTTCAGAATTATCCCCCTGCTTTTTTTTGGCTTCTTGCAAGTATCCATTGGCTTTTCGGGTCAAGGTGTCGAACTTGAAGTCGTAGATGACCATAGCGAATTTCTTATCGATGAACTGCGCCATGATTTCCTCGATTACCGAAAAAGACTTACCGCTACCTGGGGTTCCGATAACCAGCAAAGACCGAAAAAGATTGACAAAATTGATCCACCCTTTTCGTTGTTTCCCCTTGTGGGTATAGGCATACGGAATATTTACGGAGTGGGGCGTATCGATTCGCTCTTCGGTCTGCTCAAAAGTTTCGTTCGCATCGTTGAACGGGTCTTTATCGGCCAAGTTCATAAAATCGAGAAACTGGAACAAACGCATACCATAGGTCATCAGGCCCAGATAAGCACAGGCTAAAAGCATCAAAGTGATATACATGCCGCTCAATGCGGTTCCGTAAGGAAGACCTGATATAAAAAGAATACTTAGGGAAATTGTAAATCCTACAACACTTTTTGTGCGATCGATATTTTCCTTCTTGATGGGTCTGTATATCATGATCCCGCCCATCAAAAGACCTAATAACAGCACACGCGCCATCATACCCTTGGTAGGTAAACCGGATTTCACGAAATACGTGTAGGTCTTATCCAATAAAGGTTGTTGACCATAGTGATAAACATACAGCGCATAATATTCCCGAAAGGCGATAATGACGAAGTAGAAAGCTGACAAGTACATTCCCATGTACCCCTTGTTCTTATCTTGCATATCCTTTCCGTTTGCGTTTCTTCTGTTGTTCTTCCATCTTGTTCGTTAGAGATGAGCTAGCTGACAATGAAACTTTTTTTTTACCGAAATCAGTTCATCGTTCCAATCTTTTTGGTTAGGAGATTTATCTATTTTAATAGTGCCCCTTGTAAAACATTCGGAAAGGATACCGATTACCTTCTTCCAATAGCTTCTTGTTGCTTGTGAAAACTGTTGTATTCTGTCAAGATCGAGTTCCCAAACCACCTTGTCCTTAAAACAGATCGCCTTTTCAAAAACCAGCGCTATCCCTTCCGGGCCACTGGCAATTTGCTTATTGATAAAGTCTGCATCCCGCTCCATTTCGGCCAGAGAGCCGGAATGATAGTTCAGCTTAATTTGCATATTCGGTCGCTTCCAATCAAGTTCCATAAATACGCGGTCCGACCGTCGATTGATCCAACTCCTCACAACCATAAGATCGTAGCGCATTCCTTCGATATCATGGTCAAATGCTAAATGAATCGGTAGATTAGTGGCCCCTCCAACCAAGGTATTCCATTGGAAAAACTGCTCCAACTTGCGATCATCTATATGGCCCGACATCGAAATGTAAAAGGCCTTTGGAAACCCATGTAGTTCATGATATGCCAAAGCGTCAAAACCACTTTCTACGCAAACCACCTTGTCCGCCTTGACTTCTGGATTTGAAACAAAAAGGTATTTGTACCGCTCGTTCAGGAATAATCGAAATTTCTTTGTTTTGCCGTCTTTTCTGTCCCGATATGGTCGATTGTATAAGGTGTAATTTTTGATATTGCCGTCCGTTCCATATTTCGGAAGGGCGACATTCGCAATACGGCCTCTGTTATCGTTGATATGGAAGGCATTGAAGATTCTGCCCTTGAATGCTTCGGAATGAAGCGTTTCCAAACTAAGATGTCGTCCCTCGGTCAAATAAATGGGTTTCGTCAAAGGTTGAATGTTATAACGTTCCTCTAAACTGATTAAATTCTTAGTGCTCTTTTTTGGTGTGGTAGTATGTATCGTTGGATATGTTCGTTCTGTTACTTCCAGTCCCGATTTTATGGCTTCGTAGAAATTCGCGGAGCGCGTATGTATGAACTTAAAAAATCGTCCCTTGTCCAAACTGTCATTGCGATTAAAATAGGTAACGGGATGTCTTTTGGTCTGTAATACGATGCGCTCGTCATTCTTCTTGAATTCTTGAGAACCTATACTCTTTTTCATAATCCGATATCCTTGGTCATTCAAGTATCCTGAAAAATCGACCTCCTCATCGATTTGGGCTATCAGTTTCTTGTAATGTAAGGGGTCTTCGGAATAGTTTATCATCATAGTCGCGTAAAAAAAACACACAGCATGCCGTAAGTTGAGCACTGCTTATGTCTTGTATAATAAAATAAATGGTAAAAAAGGCCGTCCAGGATGGACGGCCTATTGGTGGTCGATAGTCAATCCATCAGACTTTCATGCCTCGACTGCGGGGCTTTTTTTTTTCGTCCTGATGTACCTCCATGGTTTTGGCTTTCGCCAACTCGACATTTTTGGTAATGTAGGATTCCCTTCGCGGAGAATAGGATACCAAATAAGGTTTGACACCATGTTTTCTGCTCTTGATGACCATTTCTATTTCTTGGCCCTTATTGAGTGCATCGGCCTGCTTAGTAGTCAACTTTTCTCCGTAGAAATACTTATTCGGGGTTAATGCGGATTTGGTGCGGATATCTTGTAATCTGGGTTCATAATAGGCCAGTTTTTGAAAGACCTCTCCGTCGCTCGTACTTCCTTGAAATACCACGAACTCTTTCTGCTCCATCATACGCCGGAATTCATCGGCACTAAAGCTATGATTGTAAGCCGAGGCTTTATCCAAAGTTACCACCTCGTTTCTTCGATACTGTACGTCCAAACGAGTACCAAGATTACGGTCGTAGACCATCTGAACCATCTTCGCGCCCTCTTTCAACTCCCCTTCCGAAATATAGGTGGACTCGTGAAAATATTCTTTCCCTTCGACCAAATTGTCACGCACACTTTCAGAGAGTTTTGCGTAGCTGATGTATTGGCCCTCCAATTGCTCCTTGACATCGCCATAAGCGAATTTTTGGTCTTTGGAAACGATAGGTTCGAAATACTTGCTGTTTTTGGGCAGGTTGAACGATTGCCCATCATTGGTCATAACGGACACCTTGCCGTCTTGCTTTCCGGTTACCGTGGCCCGTTGCCACTTTTGGTTTACCTTTACGTAAACCTTTTCTGCTTGATTTTCCATTTTTCAAGTTTTAAATTAAGGATTAATAAACATTTGTTAACTTTACAATTCTAAGCATGAGATTTCCATTTTTCATGTTCAGAATTAAGGATAAAAGGGGGCGGGAGCGCCCCCTTTTTTTATACGGCCATTTTAAAGGCCTTTAATTTTTCGGTGCCGGTATAGGCCCCGTTTTCTTCATACTCTATTGCCCAATTGGCGTTTGTCGGTTTTACTATTTCTATGAATTTATGCATGTAATTACGATAATAGCTCCAAAGGAAATAGCGGAGCGCATTTACCTCATAGGGAATTCGGCAAGCTACCCACTCCTTCTCCTGGTTCAATACGATACTCTTTCTATCGAGTAGGGACTGGTCGGTAATTTTGTTGAATTTCAGGTATTCCTTCGTCAGACCACCGTTGTATTTCAGGATTTCATTGTGCAGTTTCGCCAAAGGTTTCTGTCCCTCGGGGTGGAATTTCACGGTAAGATGCTCCTTGTCGACCCTGACTAAAAAGTGGGAATCGTTGATAAAGGAGATCAGCATCAAATCCTGTATATAACCTTCGATTTTTGAGGAACCCGTAAAACTCAGCACCATCTTTTTCAATTTGGTACGCTTTAAGATTTGCAGGAGTATTTTAGAACTTCTGTAATTGATGTCGGAAAGTGCCAGGAAAATCACATTTTCCAGTTCAAACCTGCGTTGAAATGCCAAGGCCTCCATTGGGTTTCGCAACACGACCAGATTTTTTATGGTCTTGGGCACCTTACTGAACCAAACCGATTCGGATATGGCACTTTCTGCGAGCAAGGATAGCTTGCCTCCCTTTTCCGTGACATACCCCGTAAGGTTGTTGGCGAGATTCCGATATGGAAAATATAATTGGCCTTTGGAATTTTCGAATATCCTATTCTCGAAGATTTGCAAGGATGCCGACCGAGCTGTTTGCACGGTCAATGAAAACTCCGAATCGAAATCATTGAAATGATTGTAATCGAGCGCAACGGTCTCCAATGTACTTTTAGATGTATCGTTCAAAAAAAAGTCAGGATTCTTACCTATGAAAGTATAGAACTCATCGACCCTTGACCAAAGCCCTGATTTGGTATTTGTATCGTTGCGTGAAATACGCTCCAATATAAAATCAAATGGAGTGAGCTTCTTTTCGGGAGCGTTCGGTCTATAGTACCGATAACCCAGATCGGTGCTGATAACTATGTAACTGGAACCATGGGCGCAATAGCTGATATACTTCCGCATTTTCCGCTTTTCGGCCAATCCAAAATGTTCCAATAGAAAAACCAAGTCGAGGGTTTCGTCAAATTTTCGCCACTTACTGTTCATGTGTGTAAAAATTACATATATTTGCAATTATTACAGCAAATATAATAAATTTGTTGGAGTGTCAAAACTTTTGGTCGAAAATTTAGAAAAGAGAAACTATGGCCTGGTGGAAAAGTATTAGGAAAACAAGTGTCGGATGGATAAAGGGATACGCCTCAAAAGTAGGCGGTGTGACCAATTCAAACGATGTCGATCATTTTACCCCACAAAATGCCGCCTACTGGATTTACGTCGGATTGTTCTTTCTCTGTTTTATTGCCAACCGCTTTATTTATGGGGGTGTTCAAGAACCGGAAGACCTTGGTGCCTTGACGCAGCATCCCAAAATTTCTGAAAACGAGCCACGGACGGATGACATAGTATATCTAAAACTAAGCGAACTGTTCGTCCAGATGGAGAATTTCCAACAAATGGAACGAATAAAACCTTTCCTTCCGTTGTTTCCAAAAATTTTGGATAGCGTTCCCTCGGCAGTTCCTTTGTTTCGTGAACATTACGTTCTTTCAAGTCCCTATGGCAAACGCCACCATCCCGTACACAAGATTTCCAAAAACCATTTTGGTGTCGACCTGGCTGCGGCAAAGGATACTCCGATTTACGCTACCGCTGCCGGAAAGGTCATACGTATTAAAAACAGTCCAAAAGGTCACGGCTTACACATCGTTGTTTCCCACTCCCATGGTTTCCAAACACTTTACGGCCATATGGAATCGGTTTCGGTTACTGAAGGGGAGGCCATCGGCGCACACGATTTTATCGGAACCGTAGGTAGTACCGGTATTTCAACGGGTCCGCATCTTCACTACGAAATCATTAAAAACGCTAAGCGGATAGACCCAACAAGCTCCTTCAATTTGAAGTATGAAGTATACCTGAAATTGAAAAACCTATAACCGACCAAAAGCCATGAAAATAAAACTTGACCCACGCAGTCCGATCAAACTTTTTTTCAAAGTCAGGAACTTGGTGTCCCGTTTTCTCGACCCTAGTTTCAATACATTCCAGAAGTTTGAATATAAGGTCGATCCTACCGATGATTTGAACGACTTGAAAAAGTTACGTTATGTTCGAAATCTTGAGTTGGCCGACTCCGGTTTCATCAATACGGCATTGAAAGAACAATTAACGCGCTTAAAGCACAAAGATCTTTTGTTCCAAAAAGATAGAACGATCATTCCGGTAGGACGCATAACCATTTTGGAGGGCGATACTGCTTTGATGTCCATTCTATTAGGGTACTGCAAGTCGGAAAGCAAAAAGTACCTATCCTACAACAAAGTGAACAATTGTCCAGTTTGGTACGCCAATGACAATTCGGAATACGTGAGACTTGTAGAACGTATTTATCCGTCCCGATCCGATAAACTCTTTATGAAACATCGATATTTTCATAAAGACGTAGCGTATCTGGATAAAACCATCCAAAAGAAATCACTAGCATTTTTCAATACCGCTTTGAAAACGATGTATTCGCGGAATAAGTTCCTTCAAAACGGAATTCAGAGCATTGCACCGCCGACCGATATTACCGAGCAATTATCCCGTGGGCTGCCCATACGTATTGAAGATGGTAAGAACGGAATATTCGTGCCGACCACTATCCGGAAGGATTATGTGATTTTGGCACCCTATCTTGCCGTGAGCAATGACCGGAACCGAGTTTATTTTTCAACGGAAGAATTCCGTTCCCTACTTGGGGAAAAATCGATCACTCCTTTTGCCGAAACTAAAATTGGTTTATCACTTGGAACCTTCAATGACAAACTATTCTTAAAAGCGACGGCGGGAGAAAATTATGAGGGCACTCTCAAACAATGGACTGCGCTTGACGATTTTTTGAACTCCAAAAACATTTCCAAACTTCTGAAATATAGGATCGTAAACGATGTAATCAAGAAGAAGGACTTTTTCGTCATGACGGATGACATTCCCATTCAAAGTACGAAAACGGTACTAACAATCAATAAACATTATGGTTCCAACAAGACATTTTACGCCTTGATGAAAAATGGACGCAGGCCAAAGCTGGAAGCTTATAGACCGATTGCATCGCTAAAGGATAATTATCCTCATTATTATGCACTATATAGGGCATCTCGCGAACGTACCATTCAATCGGAAACTGCAAGGTCGCACAAACAAAAAGCTTTTAAAATCTCAATTTGAACCTATGTTATTTGAAATCAAAATTACCGACACGGTAGGGCATATTATTCTGAACGATATTTTTTATATGGATAGTATCACGGATTTAATGGACATATCCACCGATATGGTAATCCATGACCCCGAAGACCAGGATGAAAAGACCTTTAAGCTCACCATCCTATCCGAAAAAGAGTGTCATATCGATTACCGTTTCGCTGAATTGAGCACGGTAATGGTTTTCAAGAATATTCTTTACGACCGGCTTATCGAGCTTAACAGTCCTCTAGCAAGTCGAGAAACTGATTTGGAATTAACTTATAAATTAAAGGAACCTTTATAAAATCAATACAATGACACAAGAAGAACTTTTACTTACCCATAGCGTTATCGCTTTCCGAGCGGAACATTTTGAAACTATCAAGATTTGGGAACGACAGCTCGCCAAGGACGAGTGTGCCGCCGACCTTCATTTTTGCTATCATGCCTTGGAGGAATACCCCAATCTGATTGCACATCTTGACGTTGCCGAATACCGACTGGATTTCGCCATTAATGCCCATATCCTTCATGCCCGATTACAGGAACAGTTTCTCGACGATGGGCATACCGGGCCGATCGCCCTTGAACACGCCAACAACGAACTGTTGAAAATCTATAGTGCGCTCAATGAAAAAAGGCCCGTAGGACTGGCAGCCATTGTAAAAACCCTTCAATAATTCGCGATGCAAAATGATATTTTGAGGCGCATTCTTGATACGATAAAAGCTGCCAATCCCGGCGATTTTTATATCAATAACGGTGGCTTGGCAAAATTGGGGCAGCTGTTGTTCTATCCTCCAAATGGAAAGGAAAAAGTAGGACATGATTTGTTAGAAACTATCAAAGAAGCATTTCCGGAAACCTCGAAAGAAATTCTCGATTCCCTGAAACGATACCATCTGACCAGTTATTATACGCCAAAAGAGCTAATCGAGTATAAAATCAATCTGCTGAAAAAAAATGGTTTTGAACCAAAGACCATTTTGGAACCTTCGGCTGGAAACGGGGGCTACGTTCAGCAGCTAAAAAAAGCCTTCCCCAATGCCCGAATAACCGCTTTGGAACCGGATATCCTATCCTTTGAAATACTGAAGGCCAATAATATCAAAAGTCCGAATGTAACGATGCTCAACATCCCTTTCGAGGAATTCTATTTGAATCATGCAAAACAGGGGAAATTTGATTTGGTCATGACCAATATCCCTTTTGGGGATATCCCGATTACCAAGGCCTACCAGCACGATTATCTTACCGAACCTACGCTTAAGAACGTTGGTAATTATTTCAATGTATACGCACCTAAAATGGTTCGACAAGGCGGTATAACGGCCTTGATTACCTCTTCGGCCTTCTCCGAACGAAGTGCCTATGATGATTTTAGACAAAGAATCTTAATGGAAAACGATTTACTCCTGGCCAATCGTTTCAACACGGATCTGTTCTCCGAAGAAGGGACAAAGGTCATATCGGATTTATTGGTCTATCGAAAGACAACGAACAAAAACGTCCTTTCCAAAATTGAAATGCAATTTGTCGAAACCGATACCATTGAAATAGAAGGCCAAAGTTTTATGACCAATCAATTCTTTAAGGAGCATATCGAACAGGTCAACGGCAGTCCGAAACTTGGTTTTTTCCATAACCGACCGAGTATGGTGATCGAACCTGATGAAACATCCTTGTCGGAGTTTTTGGAACGGCAGTCCAATAATTTCGATTTTGTACAAATCGCCCCACCTCGAACGACCCAAAAAGTTCAGGAAACCGTTACCCAAGCATCAGCGATCGATAAAGAGGAACCCATAGTAGCCACAGTTCCTGAATTGGAAGTTGGTCCCGTGCCGATAAAATTGCAGGACAACGATGCCAAACAGTTTACCCGCTTGTTCTTTGGTAGCTACAATTTTGACGAGAAGGGAACGGTCTTCTTTTACACGGACCCTCATAGCGTTAGAAAAGTACCAAACAAAATTACCGAGCTGATACAGGATTACGCCAGAATGCGGAACGACCTAGTGCTTTTGAACCTCAATATAGATAAGGGCAGACTTTCTGAACAGGATATTACCCAACGCTTTCAGGATATCGATTACCAGTTGGACACTTTCCATTTCAAATGGGGCCCCCTGAAGGGGCATCTGATATTTCTGAAAGATGACCATTACTTTGAGCATATCCGGCAACAGTTCGAAAAAAAATTGGAGGGACAAAGCTATGGTAAGAACCCCGAGTTTACCCTGCAACGATTTTTACGATCGAAACCCGTAGAACGGGTAGAGGAACAAATACCGGAAACCGGCGAGCAACTACATATAACGCCAGAAGAAAAGCGGTTTGAGAATCCTGAAGAAATGGCGCGCTACCAGTTCGACCAAAAAGGAATAATCGATTTATCAAAAATAGCGGAAGCGTTCAAGACCAATGAAAAGGACCTGTTGCTTACCGCACTCGAAACACGTTCTTTTTTTCTGGAGCCCGATCCGCAATCCGAAACCGGATATAGAACAGTTCCCTATTTTCTATTTTCCAGCGGCTACATCCAAGATAAAATCGAATTCTTTAAGGGCAACCCCCTACCATATGAAATCGAATCGGAAAAAGTGGAACGGGCCTTATCGAATCTGTTGCCGGTTAAACTGGACCTGAACGACATCGAGTTCAATTTTGAAAGCCATTTTATCCCAATTACCGCGAAGGAATCCTTTTTAGAGGAACTCATTAACGAAAAAGTGCGAATTAACGTAGGTCAGTTCAATTCAACCTTGACGCTACTATTTCCAAGGGATTATAATCTGGAGGCCCATGAACGTTTTAGCGTAGTACTGCACCATGAGGTCAAGGCGGGTTACAAAAGAATATTACAGCATTTCGCGGAAAACAGATATCCCGTTATTTTCACTTCTTACAGGGACAGCTCAGGGAAGACCGTTAGAAAATTGGATAAGGACGCTACCTTGATGGCACAAAACCTGTACGAGGAACTACAGCTCCATTTCAAATCCTTTATAGAAGGGCGCCAAGAACTGAAAGCTACCATTGAGGATAACTACTACCAAGCTTTTTTGGCCGACATCAACATTACCGTACCCAAAGGTTGGCTCACGTTTCCTGAAACCTTGGTGTACCCGCCCTATCAGCATCAAATCGACTCCACTCTCTTCGGTCTTACAAAAGGAAGCGTCCTGAACGACCATCAGGTCGGCAAGGGCAAGACCCTTTCTATGGCCATGTTGGGCTATAAATTGAAACAACACGAGAAAAGCGAGCGCACTATGCTACTTACCCTAAAAAGTGTAGCCCCGCAAATCGAGGAAGAAATCAGGGCCAACTTTCCCGAACTGAACATCCTTCGGTTAAGTTCCAAGAATATGGCCAAAAGCAAGCGGCCCAAAACCTTACGCACTATAAAAGACAATAAATCCATTGACCTGATAATCGCCGAACATGGACATCTAAAGCAAATACCGAAAGAGCGGAGTTTTGTATTGGAAACCTTGGAAGAAAAAATCGAGATGATAGAGCAGGATTTGGAAACCGCAAAGCAATATGGAAATGGTAAGGAATCCAAGAAATTGATCAAAGGGATGATCAAACGAAAGGAACACTTGGAGGACAAGCTACAGGCCACACTAAAAAAGTTGAAAGAGCGTTCGACGGAAACCGAGATTACCTTGACCGATTTGCGTATCGAAGCCCTGATGATAGACGAGGCACATTATTTCAAAAATATCGGTTTCACGACCCGGCATCAGAACGTTTCAGGTCTTAACAGTCATTCGGACAGCCAACGGAACCTCGACCTTGAAATCAGTATCAAATCCGTTCATGCGCGGATGGGAACGGACAATAATGTCTTTTTTTATAGTGGTACGCCTTTGAAAAACTCCGTAACGGAACTGTACGCCTATCAACGCTACCTGACGCCATCGGCATTGAAACGCAAGAACATTTTTAATTTCGATGCCTGGGCCTCTATATTTTTGAAGCAAAGTGTAAGTATTGAACCCAATATCTTCGGAGACCCGAGAATGCACGCCCGTTTTCGGTACTATACCAACCTCCCCGAGCTGAGCAAGATGTACAATTCCTTTACGCACATCTGCCGGGACAAACATTTCAAGACACATAATCTGGAAGCCGATAGGGAGTTTGTGATTTTAGAGTCCACTCCGGCATACGAAGAACTTAAGCAAGCATCCCTGGAATTTACCAAGAACCGGAACCAAAAAGCGCTTTTCAAGTTGCCTATATATGATGATGAACAAATGAAATCCGCACATATTACCGCATTGAACATCAATAGGTCGCTTTTGATCGATCCTCTTGCCAAGGATAATATGGCCGTAAAATTTACTGAACTTGACCAGTTCAAACTGCACCGGCTGTGTCGCGATGTAGCTGAACTTTACAAAAAAACATCGGAACACAAAGGGGTTTGCCTAGTATTCTCCGACTTGAACGTTTGGAAACCGGGCCAGTACAATTCCTACGATACGGTGCGTGAGATACTTCTTGAAGAATACGGCATCCCTGCAAATGAAATTGCTTTGGCACAAGAGGAAAAAGCAAGGAATAGAACCGATAAAATGCAGGAGGAAATCCGGAGCGGGGAAATACGGGTAGCTCTGGGCAGTACCCAAGTATTAGGCACGGGCACCAACATTCAAAAAAGGGTGGTGGGCATATTTCATATGGATATTCCCTATTCCCCCGATGCTTTTGACCAACGGGCCGGACGCGGTCTACGAAAGGGCAATGAGGTAGCACAAGTTTATGGCAATACGGTCGTAGAACGCTTCTATGGCATAAAGGATTCCACCGATATCTTTTCCTATTCGCTCAATACCCATAAAGAAAAATTTCGGGAACAGATAAGGGAAGCCGACCCGAACAAACGTGTTTACGATGACCTTGTTCCCGATGACAAAAGCCTTTCCTATGAACAGATGCAGGCCGCCCTAATTGGCGATATGGACCAGTTTCAATTGGTAAAGCTTTCCGACGATCTTAAGTTTTTACAGTCGCAGAAACGATTGCACGAACTCAATAAGGCCAATTCCTATAAGGCCGTTGAACGGATCGAAACTGAGAACAAACATATCATCGCACAATTGGTCGAGCTTGAAGGCGCACAAAAAGTAATAAAAGGCTTCAACTTACCGGATGATGAAAATGCATTCGAGGATTCGTTTCAATTGAAGGAAGGACTGAACGATCTAATTTCAAGTTCCGTTCTTGTCACCAAAGAACTCGTGACCAAGGAACCCAAGGAGTTTCTTAGGCATCTAGGTTTTACGATCGTAGAACGGTCAAAGCTAAACCTGAACATTCAAAAACACAAAAGGGTCGCCCATTTTCCATCGTTAAATGCGAATCTCGCTTTTCAGGCAGACTATGTACCTTCAAACGAGCATTATCTTTACTCTTTTAGGTTGGAGTTTAAAAACATACATATTTCGGGTAGAAAGCAGCAGCGCTTCGACCCTGAAAAAGTGGCCATGCAACTTATCAAGTTATGTCAAAAAGTGGCGCGTGAGATCAAATCGAAAAAATTTGATCTGAACTATAATCTACGTACTTTGGAAACCCATCGCAAAAAAACGGCCATCGGTTTTCCTGATGACAAGATTGCGAAAATGCAGGTTTTAAAAGAGGAAATTAAAACGCTCAAGCGAAAACGCGCAGGTTAAAATCTAGGCCAGTCCAAGGTATATACCCAACAGGAATATTCTACGAGAATATCATTTTGTTTCATTTAAGCTTTTGCATTTCCCAACCTTCCAGAAATTAAGAAGTTCAAATAAACTTGAATAGTTTTTGCTGGCAGAAAAGAGAATACTGTCTCGAAAAAGGTTCCCTTTACAACACTTTTGATAAAAATAAGATTTTAACGGCCTCGGCTCGAGTAGTTGCGTGGGTTAGCAATAAACTTTGCAAGTACACACCAAGCTGAAAATCCTCGCGGATTTTCAGAAGTAGGCGAGAACAAGCAATTACTTATAGTTCTTAGTTATTAGCAACTGGTTTTATTAATTTTAATTTATTAGTCAATTCCAAGTCTTTTTTCCATTTCTCGCCATTGTTTACCGAACTCAATTTGTTCCTCTACTGCTTTTCGTTTTTCTTTTGGCAAACATTGAATACAAGTTGGATATTGAATTCCCTTGTAGTACTCCTTACATTTTGGGCATAATTCCATTTTGTACAAGTCATAGTTAGAGGCACATTTTTTACAAGCTGTTATTGTATCTTCAAAGGAAAGGTATTTGATGTTGTCGTTTAGATAAAGTATAAACGCTTTTTTTTCAATAGATTCAGCGTCTTTATTCTTTGCTATATTTCTTTGAAACCAATACTTAATATTTGATAGGTTATGTTTATTTCTCCATTTATCATTTGAAACAAAGCACTTATCTCGCACTTCATATGCGTCCTCATCTTCGAAAAAAATAGAAATCAGTTCGATTGCCGACCTATAAATCGCTTCTTCAAATTCGTGCTTACAATCCGCACATCGATATTTTGGAATTTTTCTTACCCTTTCGCTCGGGTTTTTACTCATACAATTTGAACACAATGGAATCGGCACATATTCATAATTATTTAATACGTGATTTCTATATTTGGATTTATCAATTTCGGAATTGCTATCTATGTAGTGATTTGTGTAGGTTCTTGTTATCTTTCTTAAATATTCGTTGTATTTCTTTGGATGAGACAGATGCTGTAACGTTAAAGTTTCTGTACTACTGCATATTTGGCATTTTTCTTTAATGAATTTCAGCCTTCTTTCTTTCCAGTCTTTTGTATGCCAAGAACGTTGTCCTTCTTTGAAGTCTTTCCAACATTGCTCTTTTGCAAGTTCTATCCCAATCTCATTATTTATGAGTTTGTCTCTTAATTCTATAAGCTCAACGTATGTTAACATTCGAATTCTATACTTATGTGTTTATGAACGCAATGTCAGTTTAACTTGCTGCTAACGGTCTCGGCTACAGCAAGTAGGGTAGAAAGGAAACTTTTCGTTTACGTCTACGCTCGTAGCCAAAGCTTTTTGTTTTGTGATTATTTTTTCTTTTTTAATTGCCAAAGGAAGATTTGGCGGACTTAGTAAACAAGCCCAAGCCATTAAATATAGCACTTTATGCCCTATTTGCTATAGCATTGTTGGGGCATCGTACTTTTCCGTCCACTATTTTTTGGTAAGATATTTTTTCATAATCCAACCTGTACGCGGTGATTGGTCTTGTAAATCTAGATAGCTGACCAATGCCCATTTGTGATTAATATTCAATACAATCAGTTCAAAATCTGGTGGCAAAGTGTCAAGAGTCAAAGTTTTCTTCTTGGGTTTTAGCATTACTTTACACTCAACTTTGGTCGTTCTAAACTCCTTTTGTTCCTTGATTTTTTTCTCGAACGTTGAAAATTGTGTTTTTATAACCTCGTTAATCTCCTCTTTGGTAGCAAAGTCAGGCTTTGGAGTCCAATTCCTTATTTCGCCTGATATAGCTAAAAGAAAACTTAGTATTGCAATTATTTTCCAAATTACGGAGCTTTCTTCTTTATCAATTTGGTCAACTTTAATTTCTATTTTACCTAAAAAATCTTCTAGTTCCTTAAGGTTTTCTTTTGTAATCCCTTCGTCATTAACTATTTGTTCATTAATTGAAACTGCTTTAGCTGTAATCTCTTCAAAGTCCGAAAAGAGATTCCATTTTTGTTGTGATGCGGCTAACTTTGCTAATTCGCTAGACACTCCAGTAAACGCATATTGTAAATTTGCTATTTGGCTAGCAGAAGGTAAATTCATAGCTAGATTATCAAAACTGGCAAATAAAGATTTATGTTGAGTCTCTATTTTTGCTAATGAATCCAACACCGTTTTTGGAAATATTGTATTCGATTTAAAGGCTGCCAATCTTGCAATGTCACTTTGCTTTAAAATTGAACCAATCCTTGTGTCAAGTCCATTAATATTTTTCAGCAGTTCTTTCTGTATTGCAAATCCAGCCATTTGGCTTTGCCATTTAGTTGATTTCAACATTTTCAATACAGAATCGTTTAACATAGGAGACACGCCAACTTTATTTTGAAGGTTTACTGTGCCCAAAGTGTCTGCCAAAGTTTTCATATTTTCAGATATTTTATCCAAATGCTAAAAATTTTCAGTATGTGCCCCAACGTAGGCATAATAAATATATGTTCATTATGCACCAAATATAGCGGATAAAACATATACATGTTTTATGCAGCTATGATGATTCAACTTAACTTTCAAAGAATTGGTGTCGGAAAAATAACTGTCTCATAAAAAGGCCAATTGTCGGGACACTTTGGATAAAGCCGTTCTGTTATTTTAAGGGTGTCCCAAACTTGGTCCTTTTTAATAGTTTCGTTAATTGACCTTTTAGGGGACATTTTAAGGTTCAAAAATTTTACTCAAAAAACCAATCCCCACATTCATTTTTCATCATTGAAATGTTATTTCCAATCATTTTTTACAATCGGCTATAAAATTAATCGAACTCCGTATAGACAATTGTGTCAATCCGCCCAATCCCAACATACGAACACCTGTTCCAACGCCCCTTCGGGGCGCTTTTTTGTGGATAGGGAGAAAGAAGTCAAGGGTGGAATTTTGTCCGGTTTTTCGGGTATTGCCGAAGGTTTGGGCGTATCTTGAAAGTAGTTAAATGACTGTATAACAATCAAATACTACTTCAAGATGAGCAATTTTTTTTCGACCTTAAAACAGATGGGTATCGAACAGTACGGCATCAGCATTCTGTTCGATGATGAGACGGTCAGCGTATCCGTGCTTCCAAAATCCAACGCCAAGGATAAGGCACTCCAAACCCTAAAACCACTTACCCTTAGAGGAACGATTGAAGAAGTGGACGAGAAATTCTTTCAAATACTTCAAAAACCTTTGGAACAGACCAATGCCCTATTCAGGAACACCGTTGCCTTTGAGCAAGCATTGAAAGAAACCGAACAGAAGACCCAACAGGCCAAAAAGAAAAAGGAATCCGTTTCCAAGAAGGCGACCGAGTTAAAACAACTTTTAAAGGAGAAGGATTTTAACCCGATGGAAGACCACAAAAAGGCGACCGATCTTGCCAAAGCAATTTTGAAGATAGATCCGAACCACAAAGAAGCGCAGAAGGTCGTCAAGGACATGGAAGTGTATGAATCCCCAAATCTGTTCAGATAATGGAAGTAGCGACTATCACACGAAAGTATGTTTATCAAGACGGGAACAATAACTCCATTGAGTTGGACGACATTGATTACGAATTGAGCCACGAGCAGGTCATGGAACACTATTCACAGTTGTATCCCGAACTGACCAACGCCAATATCACGGACAAGGGTATCGTAAACGGCTACCATGAAATCCACTTCAAGACCTTGGCGGGAACGAAAGGATGATTCCATGAACGTAGACGAATTTTTGAGACAAGAACAATGTACACCGAAATACAGATCGAACCCATCCAAAGAACTCGCACCCTTCCACGACCGATTGTTTCGGGCGGTACAACAGAAACACTACCAAAGGGGAACGCAAAGACCCAAAGTACTGCAACCGAAAGTTTTTCCCTTTCTGACATAAGCGTTGCGCCAGTTCTTGCGGAACCTTTAGTGAGTGAAGAATATGACGTTGACACGAAGGCACTTGCCCGATTAATGATAAACGTAACCCGAAATTTTGCGGGCAATATTGACGAGTGGCAATTCTCGGTCTCCGATAGTCTGGACGATTTGATACTTCGTTGTATGAATAGGCTTGTTGTGAAGGGCAATATCGATCATATCGAAGTGTTACAGGACGATGCACATTTACGACTGATACTGAAACGGTTCATCGCCAACCGCAGCACGGTGTATCTGATTCCGATCCTTCCTGTAATCGAACTGAGACATCGAAATTGCAAACTTTATCACATCCTGCTATCCTTTATCAAGAGCCTACCCTATGGGGGTCTGTTCCCAAAATATGAATCGAGAATCGATTGGTTATGGGAATTTCTTTTCGAGGAAGTTGAGAATTACATAGACAACAAAAAAATCATGAAGAACCATTCCACAACATTCTATGCGAGGTACAAGACTTTTTTGGAAGACTATGAAATCAGGGATTGGAAAGCCTTATTAGATAGCTACCGCCCCCGAAAACCCATTTACAAGCAAATCAAAGAACTATTGTTAAAGGCGGAAAAAATTGATTTTCAAGTGCCTTTTCAGTTGAGTGTCAGGGACGAGTATGATTGTATGTTCGAGCATTGGGAATCGTTTTTAGTCGTCGATCGTACCGATAGTGCATTTGCCAATGGGTATATCCAAATGCTGAACGATTGCTCCAACGACTACGATATCATATCCACCTATCAACATACCATTGCCGAAGATGGCAATATCGAACCTTTTGATGAAGGGATTCCTTATAGATTGAACCGATTGGAAGAATTTATCAGCGATCTGAACGAACTTTTAAACGAACTCTAACACATGGAACGAGTAGCAATATTACAGGCAACCGACCACTATCTACCTAAGTTTGCCATTATCGGGCATGCCAAGGAAGATAACTATTACCGCAACGACCACTATTTTTCGTATCACGAAGTAGCAGGAACAAAGTTGACCGCAGGAATGCCCTTGACAAAGGACACCGCCCGAAACATCTTTACCTGTTTGGAAGGGGAATTGATAAAGTTCCGGTTTAAGGGAATACTTCCGAAAAATCTGATACACTTCGATTTCAAGGGCAATTTTCAATTGATATGGTACGCCCATCCCAAACAACGGATGCTCTATTTTGAGACCAAAACGGGTATCCCGTCAGGCAAATACCCCTTGCCCAAACTGGTCTTTAAACTAGAGGGAAACTCATTAAAGGTATTCGCCATAAAACGAAAGGACACTCTAACGGACAATACCGCCTTATATCATGCCCCGATGCTGAATACAGGTAAACAAGGCAACGTTTGTATGGGCAATGCTTCGATGGATTATGACGGCTTTGATTACTATGAGGATGTTATGGGATTTGTCGAACAACAGTTTTTCCGCTCGGTTTTTACCGAAACGCACCATACTAGTTTGGTCGATGGCAATATTGTAAACGTCATGAAACAGAATTTCGAGAAACCGTCATTCGATGATGGATTATTGATAGTGAACAAAATGACTTTAAACGAACTCTATGAAAACTAGAATCCATTTTGCACCCAACTATTTTTACAACCCAACACATCCTATTACGATAGCGTTGATCGGAGTAGGGGGTACAGGTTCGTTGATGCTCGCAAGATTGGCACGGATAGATTATGCCCTTCGGCAAACAGGACACCCAGGGGTTCATGTAATCGCCTATGATTCCGATAGAGTGGAAGCCAATAATGTGGGGCGACAGTTGTACACCCTATCTGACGTAGGGGAATATAAAGTCTTCCAAGCGGTCAATAAGGTCAACATGGCTTTTGGACTGCAATGGCAGGGTATTCCGATGGATGCATTGTCAAGTGGCAAGGATATTCGGGCAAACATCGTCATTACTTGTGTTGACAACGCCAACTTTCGTTTGCGATTGGCAAAATCATTTCAGTACCCCCATAAAGGTGCAGATTACGAAACCATGTTCTATTGGTTGGATATGGGCAACAGCAGAAACACGGGGCAGTTCGTTTTGGGAACGCTTTTCGATGAAGAACGGAAAATGGAGCGTGAAGATTTTGAAATGGTGGATAAATTGAAAAACATCATCGATTTCTTCCCCGATTTGGATGCGCACGATACCCCAAACTTACAAGGGGAGGGATGCGCCTACTCCGATAAGCTGAACGAGCAATCCCTGTTTATCAACGATGTATTGGTCGCACATGCGTCCGACTGTCTGTTTCGGTTGTTGTATCATAAGCAGATACAGAAGCACGGGGCGTTCGTGAATTTGGAATCGGGCAAGGTAAACTCGATCGGGGTCTGACTTTTTTTAGAAAAAAAAATAACAACAAAAATGGAATTTAAAGGAACAAAAGGAAATTGGACTATTAGGGAAAATGCTACGATTTTTACCAACGGTTCAGAACACAGGTATTTAGAAATCATAACGGATTACAGATTATCAGAAAACCATATCAACACTATCGCAAAACTTCCGTTGGACAGAGCCGAATGCCCCTATTCTTTGACAGTAGGACAAATCAATGCCAATGCCCTTTTAATGGTCGAATCCAAAAATCTTTTGGAAGCGTTGGAAAAATCCAAAAACACCCTTTTTAATTGTATTTCGGAATTGCCCGAATCCTATCAGGGGGCGGCAAGGGATCAGGCTGAAATGTGTAAAAATGTAATTCTAAAAGCAACAAGAATAGTATAGGTTACCGATTATGAAAATTTTTGAAACACATGAGAAGGTTTTTCTTAAAAAAGAACACTATTGGGTAATCCATGATTTCGTCTACCGTAACGATAGAAACCGATTACAAGGGAAAAAACTCGAAGCCCTCTACCGCTTAATACAATTGAAAGGAAAACCATTGGATTTCGGTACAGACCATGAATTCTATGGTGTAAAGGTAATAGAGTATGCGGATCGGGATTTTATAGGCTTTATACGAACAGGGATTTCAAAAAAGACTTTTTTTCCGTGCAAACTAAAGATTGTAGCCCTTAGGGCTTTAGGTAATCTTGGAAAATCAAAATCAATGGTTCATAAATGAATTCCTAAAGTTCAAACTACTTAAACAAATAAAATCAGGGATAAAGTAAGGATTTTGTCAGCCTTGAATATAAAAACAGATTCGACTTAAAATTAAAAGATTATGCTATCACTTGAAATTCTATATCAAAAATTACCCTTTCTAGGTTTTATCATTTTCATGGCCATTATTATTAAAGGATTGCTTAGGTTCAAACGTTTCTTGAGAATCCCGTTGTTGCTCTTTCTTTTCATTATGGTCGGCATACCCTTTATTAAGGATCTGATATGGCTCTTCGGTGCTATCGAAATATCGGTTTGGGGATTCTATGTTGCAAAAAGTTGGTAGAAGTCGTATTCCTAATCGTAACATTCGGTGTTCTAGGCTATTTGACCTATCTCTTTCTCTCCCTCCCCATGGTTTCTGCGGAAGTTGCGCAAAAGCCGCACCTTATCGGCCTCCCGACATCCCTGCGGGATGTCGGGGCCGAACGGTTTGCTTTCGCGCAACCCCCTCGAAACGGAACGGAAACGTATGGAAGTCCCCTACGGGGATTCCACACATTTCCTTTCATATTATCGGTTCAGACTGTTTTTTTGCTATTCCGTTCGACCTTGTTTCCATAATGGTGGCATTAAACTTATTTGTAACAAAAATTTACTAAATTTGTTACAAAATAGATTTGTATCCATGGAGAGCGTTGAGTACAAAATTAAAAAGTCCATCTCTAAAAAGGGTAGGGGAGAACTTGTATTTCCTGATGACTTCAGAGAACTGGGTTCGCCCGAAGCAATACGTTTGGCACTTCACAGAATAGAAAAAGAGGGCTTTATAAAAAGGGTAGCCCAAGGGATTTATGTACGCCCCACGGTAAGTAAATACGTGGGAGAGGTGTTGCCAACGGCCGAGGAGATTGCAATGGCCATTGCCAAAAGGGACAAGATCAGGTTGGTGCCTACCGGGGTATATGCCCTAAGTGCGTTGGGGCTTAGCACACAAGTTCCCATGAAACTCGTATTTCTTACCGACGGAGCTCCTCGGGAGATAAAACTGGGAAAACGGAGTATAAAATTAAAGAAGACCACGCCCAAGAACTTATCGGCCAAGGGAGAGATAAGCCGATTGGTAATACAGGCCCTTCGTGAAATCGGAAAAGAACAATTGACCGATGAGGAAGAAGCAAAAATCGTGTCGCTTTTGAAAAAAGAAGACCAAAAAGACCTACTTCACGATATAGCATTGGCACCGGCATGGATTCGGAAAATTATGGAAAAGAGCTTGGGGCATGAATAAAATGAGATTTTTCGACATACCTGTAGCGGACAGGCTTGCCATTTATAAAAATGTGGAAAACAAAACGGGAATCCCCGATTTTGCCGTTGAAAAGGATTGGTGGGTCGTCCAGTCATTGAAGGTCATCTTTGAAATGGGGATAGCGGGACATTTGGTCTTTAAGGGCGGGACCTCGCTAAGCAAGGCATGGAAACTCATAGAACGGTTTAGTGAAGATGTTGACTTGGCCGTTGACCGCGGATTTTTTGGGTATTCGGGGGACCTATCAAAAAAACAACTCACTAAGTTGAGGAAAGACACAAGCTCCTATATTTCTGGGGAATTTTATCCGGAGCTACAAGAGCGATTTAAGAAAAAAGGATTCAAGGATGTCGGTTTCAACATCGTTCCCGCCGAATCAAGTGACCAAGACCCGCGCATTATTGAAATCTACTATCCTTATATCACGAAATCTCCCGGATATATTCAGCCAAGGGTGCAGGTCGAACTAGGTTGCCGCTCCCTAAGAGAACCTTTTGATGTAAAACCGATAAGCTCTTTTGTGGATGAACAATATCCTGATGCCGAATTTGTCGAACCTCAAGTATCCGTTCCCTCCGTAACCCCCGAAAGAACTTTTTTGGAAAAACTGTTCCTACTGCACGAGGAATTCCAACGTCCCAAGGAAAAAATAAGGGTAGACAGGCTAAGCCGTCATTTATACGATATTTTTCAATTATCGAAAACGGAATTTGCGACCAATGCCATCCATAACCAAGGATTATATGAAACCATCGTAAACCATAGATTTGTTTTTACGAAACTTGGTGGGGTCGATTATAATTTCCACCAGCCTCAACACATACGGCCCGTTCCATCATCGAAATTTGAAGAAGCATGGAGGTCGGATTACAGAACAATGCAGGAGCAGATGATTTATGGGGATTCCCCATCCTATGAAAAGTTGGTACAGGGAATTCAAGCTTTCTTAAAAAAGATGAATGCATTGGATTGGAAAATGGGAATGGAATTTCCCTTGCCAAAAAGTTAAGAACAATTTACATTGATTAAATTTATACCATGTCGGAAACCCAATATAAAGTACTGGATTTTAGTCGGCCTATCGATCGACAATCTTTCGGGGAGGTCATGGATGAATTGAATTCCACTTCCCACAATACCTCTACGCTTTCCGACGGTCAATTGAAAACCCTTATCGCGACTGTATTTACGTATGGACTTCATTACGACGAAGTCCCCGAAGAGCGAAGGGAACTGCTGTTAAAGGCAATTCTGGAAGGTAAACAACCGCTGTTCGACCTATCCCAAACATTTGCAAGACATCTGATAAACAACCTGGATGGTCACGCGAAATTACAGTTGGAAGCACTCCAGATTATTGAGTATGATTTGAAAAAACCATTGACCAATGAATTGCTAGTGGATTTTGTGGAAATGGAACTGTTAGACCAGACCACCTCGTACCGAAAATGGGAATATGGTCGATTCTCTATGGCTTATTTGGCCGCGCATTTATCAATACAGGACGGATGGGAAAATGTGGAGAAAAACGTGAAAGAAAAGAAACCGCGTCCCGAGGTTTATCTCAAAAATTTTGGCAAGGAATTGGAAAATTCCCGCTATAATCTCGATGCGCATGAACAACTACTGCTGCATCTTATCGTGAAGTCCAAGCTGTGGCCAGATAAGTCTGCTCTAACAGATTATTTGTTGGCGGGTTCGATAACGCAACAACACCTATTGGGCCTTTCCTTACGGTCTGAAAAACTTGCCTCGACCTTGAAAAATGCTTTGCAGAATCTTCCAACCATAAACAAACGCAGGGGCGGTCCAAAGTTATGATTCCATCCGAAAAACTACTCAGGTATCTGGAAGATTTGGCCAAGGAGGAACATCCAGAAATCAATGGAAAGGAATATTCCCAATCACAAGTTATATTGGCCGAACGTTTGGTACGAGATCTTCAAAAAGCAATCGGCATCGCTTCACAAAAGCCGAAACTTTCCCGTAGAAGGGCTTTTATCGTAATCTTGGAAGAACTTTATTACGATGTCCCGAAATATCCCAATGACCTGACCCTTGACGGAATTCACAGAAGGGCTTCCCAACGGTTCGAGTACATGAACAGGGACGTAAAATCCTTTACCACGCCGACAGAGGTACATCCCAAAGACCCCTGTACTTTTTATGAGGACAATGCCCATGCCAAGGCACGCTACAAATCGGCATTGCAATATCTTGTATTGGAATCTCATAGATACTTTGAAGTTCCCGAAGCCGAAACTTCCCTCGAAATCCTGTTCGAGGATGTAAAACTCTGCTGAATCCATTTACCGTACAATACCCCATGTACGCCAAAGCCCCTGTTGACTTGCGATATGTTTTAGGTTTGGCCTAAGTTAATCGGAGGTCACGTAGCAAGCCATGTTTTTGTAAACAAAAACCGCTCACTTTGTTCGCGTGGCCTGTCGGGGAATCTCCCCGAACCCCTAAAATATAGCATATGGCAAGGCCAAAAAAAGACATAGAATCGATAAAGGCGATAATAACAAGTTTCAGATTGTCAGTTGACCAGTACTTGGCACTGGCACATAATGCAGAATCATTGGGAATTACAATCCCCGATTACATTAGAAAGAAGATATCCGGTAGACCGCTTCCAAGGACCAGAATAAGCCCGGAGAACAGAAAGTTGTTCGTCGAGCTAAGCCGTATCGGGAACAACATTAATCAACTGACAAGAAACTCCCATTTAAAAATGCACGCTCCGAAAAGCCTGTTCTACCAATTAGAGGAGTTGAGAAGGGTCCTGCATGAATTAAAGTCCGAAATCAAAAAACAATGATAGCCAAACAAATAATCGGGAAAGATTTCTATGGACTGTTGGCCTATAACCAAAAAAAGGTTGAATCGGACGAAGCGGTCGTTCTGGATGCAAATATTGATTTGGGAAGCACGGTCGAAATGACGGAGGAGTTCAACGTGATACGACAACTTCGTCCGCGTCTTGGTAGAGCGGTCAATCACGTATCGTTGAATCTACCGCCCGGAGAAGAGCTAACCGATAATCAATTCGTTTCCATGGGGAAGGATTACTTGAAGGGTATGGGATTTGATGACAACCAATATATCATTTACAGACATCATGACCAGAGCCACCAGCATATTCATATCGTTGCCAATCGGGTAAAACTGTCCGGGGAATTAGTTAGCGATAGTAAAAATTACGAGCGAAGCGAAGGACTGGTCAGGAAGCTGGAAAAGAAGTACGGTCTTTCGCAACTTCCGGACCCGACAATAAAACAAAAGTCGGCACTGACCCAAAAAGAAATCGAAAAGGCGATACGGACGGGGAGCGCACCTATCAAAAGCATACTCCAACAGCAATTGGGAGCGGCACTAAAAAGTTCCATCAATACGGAAGAGTTTCTTCAACAGCTGCGGTCAAAGGATATTCGACCAAAATTCAATATCAGCAAAACAACGGGAAGGGTCTCCGGTATCTCCTTCAAATATGAAGGAGTGATTTATAAGGGGAGCAGTCTGGGCCGAAAATATTCATGGAACAACATCATAAAACAAATCGATTATGAACAAATCAGAGACCGTACAGTTATTCTCGAAAATAATCATCCAGAACAAGGAAATAAAGGAGCTGTTGCTCAAGATACAGGCTCATCAAGGAACGTTGGCGGAGAAACAAAAGATGCTGCGGGAGGGACAATCCAAATTAGTGAAAAACCAAAATACGATTTGGGAGGCACTCAAAAGAATGACTTAGATGACGATCCTTTTACGCCGTTCAAAATGGAGTTGGAGGATTTTGACCGCTGGAAGCGAAGGAAGAAGAGAAAAAAAAGGAGATTATAGCATATTATGGAAGGAGGCTTGGTCAGCGATAAATTGTTAAATGCCCTGGTGGATAGCTTGTCCGTCGAGGATTTGGAAGCTATTCTATCCCAGAAGATAGCTAAGGCATGTCCTGACCATAAACCCAAACCCATGACTGAAAAAGAAAAACTAAAAAAACATTATAGAAACCTATTCCTTTCTATGGGTAAGCTACACTTAAATAAATAGGAGGTCGTTATTTGTACTTTTAAGGAAGAATTTAAAAATCTGGTTGCACAATTAACTCTTAACAAAAGGTGCGATCTGTAAAGAGTATATCCAAGTGCGGCCTCAGGAAGTACAATTCGATGTATTAACATCAGCCCTAAATCTAATCTTCTCCAAATGGTTTACGATTTCTAAAGAATCTGGCAATGCGTATGAAAAAGTTGCTTTATCTCTTCAAGTCAATTGTTAAATCAGTATTTTAGGTTTCAAATATCAAATGTTAGGTGCAATTTGAAAAAAACATATGGATTTAAACAAACTATATTCTTCCCAACGTACAGGTGTTGACCAACCCGAGGATAATGATGACCCACGGTCTGGATATCAAAAAGACTACGATAGAATCATTTTTTCATCTGCATTCAGACGTCTTCAAAATAAGACACAAGTATTTCCATTACCTGGGAGTGTTTTTGTGCACAATAGATTAACACACTCACTAGAAGTATCTTCAGTAGGACGTTCTTTGGGTTCACTTGTTGGAAAGTATATTTATGACAACTATGCCAATGATTTAGATTCAAAAAGTAAGCCTTTCTATCGAAATCATTTAAAAAATGTTTTGTCTTCCGCTTGCTTGTGTCATGATATTGGAAATCCAGCTTTTGGCCATTCGGGAGAGGATGCAATGGTCAGTTTTTTCAAAAAAAATGAGAAGGAATTAAAATCAAGATTTAGTGATAAAGAATATTCTGATTTAACAAATTTTGAAGGTAATGCAAATTCAATACGTGTTTTAACACAGCAACTAAATGGAAAACCAAAAGGAGGTTTAAGGCTTACATATTCAACTTTAGCGGCAATAGCAAAATATCCCTGTGAATCTACTGCTAGGAATAACGATTTTACGCACAGAAAAAAGTTTGGGTTTTTACAGTCAGAAAAAGAAACATTTGAAAAAGTTGCATTAGAAACGGGAATGATTATCGATACGTCAGTTTCAGGTTTATCATATTTACGCCATCCTTTTGTATGGTTAGTAGAGGCTGCCGACGATATTTGCTATTATATTATAGATTTAGAAGATGCGCAGAGGCTAAGAATTATTGAAACTTCCCATTGTGAGGGGTTGCTCGATAATTTAATTCGATGTTTAGGCGTTGAAGATGTCTCGGAGTTTGATAAAACACTAATTACCATAAGTGATAAAAACGAAAGAATTAGTTATTTAAGAGCTAAATCCATAAATAGTCTGATATTTAAAGCTTTTGAATTTTATAAACTGCATTTTGATAATATTGTGGCTGGAAAACATAACAAGGCATTATTCGATATGATAGCTGAGGATTGTAACGCACTTCAACAAATTGTAGATTTTTCTGTAGAGCATATTTACAACGACCGTTCAGTTGTAGAAATAGAGAATGCCGGTTATAATGTAATGTATGAGCTGTTAAATCATTTTGTATATCCAATCTTAAAAGAGAAAAAAGAGAAATCCGATAAAAAAGCTCTCATCTTAATACCCAAACAATATCGAACTGAAAGCGAATCCAACTACGATAAAGTGATGGGCATAGTTGATTATCTCTCTGGAATGACGGACATCTATGCAACAGAATTATATAGAAAAATTAAGGGGATTGAGATTGGTATGCGGAACTAAAATTGCACCTAGCACTTTAAAAAAGAACAGCCCTTCATTTTCCTTAAGCACTATGTAAAGAGGCGAAATCAAACATAAAATGCTTTATAAGCAAATTATCTGGGTGTTCTGATTCGTAATATTTATCGTGTAAATCAGAGGTTCGATGTTTTAAATATTCAGGCTCCCTGTGGTCTTTCTTTAAAAGCTTGTTAACTCCGTCTACCGTTTTCTCCAAATCCCCATCAAGTACATATCCAAGTAGGCATCCATTCTCATATTTCTTTGAAACAAAGTTGTTGATTCCAGTATCAATATAACGTCGCTTTAAACCTGAATCATTTTCCTCAAGATTTTTGGCTTCCATATGATATTCATACTCTAAGGATGAATTTATGGTTACCAATCTAAGGTCTATTCTAGGTAGTTTAGCAGCAAAGCCTTTTTCTTTTTTGATTTCATCTTTTGGTAAGTGCTGCTCAACATTCGTAACAATACTCCACTTTAATCTAAGTGGATTTTTTTTTACGTGATCGTGTAACTCCGAAGTAATGTCATTTTCATCCCAGTTTAGTTTGATGACTTTAGTTTCCATAGCTGAAACATAAGATTCTGTTATCAGCCGAAAGCATTTTTCTTCAAAGCCTCTTTTGAAGCTGGCAACTATAACTTTGTTTAATCCCATTTATTATACTTCATTAAGGATTTCCAGTATTAATTCTGAAGCATCTTCAATCGCCATTGATTGAGTCCAGAATCGCCTCTGATTGGGTCGAACAATAAAAATCTCGTTGCCTGTTTTGTAATTTAATTTTTTCCTGAAATAAATATTTGTGCTTTGTTTAGTCCATAAATGCTTGTCCAGCTTTTGTAATTCCTGTGTTACATTCTCTTGAGATTTTAAAACTTGTTTTTCATTTTCTTCGAACGAAATTTTCATTAGCAATAAAGGCGAAAAATGACTTGTATCAAATACTGTAGCATTCGCAAATAGGTTTTGCCTATTTAAAAACTGATTTAATCTTTCACTAATTTTCTTTGAATAGTCCTCAATACTGCGAACAGGATGCAGGGCTTTTGACTTAGCTTTTGAGTGAAACAAATCTAAGCTGTAGTCCAAAGCATCATTTAAAAGGTTAATTTCATCTTCATTCAATCCAAAACTTTTATTGATAATACCCTCTACAGTTTTACTGAAAGTAGTTATCAATTGATTTCGCTTTTCTTCAATATTCCAAAAATCCAAACCTTTGATTTTCTTGATAAACTTTTCGGATAACTTCAGAATTTTTGAAATCTCAGATTCCTTAAGATTAATGGGGATTGAAAGATATTCGTTCTTCATAATCTGTTCCCTTTCTATACCATATGAAGAAATGGTCATAAATAAGAAATAACTACTTAGCTTGGAATTGAAATATGAATTTAGAACCTTAAGAATCGAATTATCATTACTACTTGAATAAAAACCGTAAACACCATCTCTAAAAGAGCAATCTACATCGATTAAGGATGAGCAAACACTATTCTTTTCTAATCCCTTTTTGACAACTATGTGGGTATTTACAAATGCTTGAATATCTCCAAGACGTCTGAAGTGAGAGAAATTTTCAATATCATCGATATCATCTACATTGTAAAACGTTTTGTAAAAGGATATTGATTTTGGTGTTTTAACAGAATCTCTTATGCCTTTCAATCGTGAACTTTGTGTGTAGAACCTTTCTATTGAACTGGCATCTAAATAAGGTAGCTCGGACAATATCTCCGAATGTCTGGGTTCATCCTTCTTTTGAGTCAGAAGTTGAAATCCAACACCCGATTCAATACTATGCTCTTTATTGAATTGCTCAATAGTTTGGTAAGATTTAGAATTTAATTTTTCTATAAGTCTAAAATCGGACAATCCGCCCCACATTGCAACTTTCCAAATTTTGGTGTCTTGCTTTTCACATTCTTTGCGCGGTAAAAACTTTAAATCTGAACTATCAATGCTTACACCTTCAATTACATTAGATTTAATAAAAGTTTTAGGCGCATAGTAAACAATAGTACTCGATTTTTTCTTGGGTGCTTTTTTTTGATAAAAAACAACACTTATTGGACCAGTAGCCGAACCGAACAATTGACCTCCAAAATTTTTAGGTGCATTCCTTAAAATTGAGAAGTTATATATTTTCTCCACATAGCACTCATTGAATAGCCACTTCCTGAAATTTTGATATGTTATTTTAGTGTTGGTGAGTATTTTGGTATTAAAAATCAAAGCAATTTCCCCGTATTCGGAGAAGGCTGTCGCCTTATGTAGAAATGGAAGAACCATCTCCTTGGCAAAACCGTGCTTATCACTATAATCACGGATAGATTGGGACAAGTTCTTTGTACCGAAAGGCGGATTTCCCACCACCAAATCAAAATTGATTTTCTCTACTTCGGGATTTTTCTGAATTGTATCGCTACGAAATAAGTTACCACCTTGTTCTATTAAGGTATCATCCAAAGGGTCGTTTATCAAATAGGGTAAACGATAGTCCTTGTTCTGCCAAATCGTCTTGGGATTCAAGTTGTCCACCAAAGCCAGGTAAAGACTAAAAGCCGCTACCTTGATGGACTGAGGGTGTATCTCTATACCGAAGATGTTATCCGTCAATAGCTTCTTCAGCGCATTGAAGTCCGTAAGTTTTTCTCCTTTGGCATTTTCGTGGCGTTTTACCAAACGCTTAAAGCTTTCAACCAAAAAAATACCCGAGCCGCAAGTTGGGTCTAATACCTTAATATTGAATTTTTTTTCTGTTCTAGAAATCGGTAATTTCTCATTCAATATGAGTTCAACTAGGGAAGGTGGTGTATAATACGTACCTGTATCTTGCTTTAAAGTTGGGTTTATTTCGGCAAGGAAATTCTCGTAGATTTCACTTAATAATTCTATTTGAATAATACTAAAATCGAAAAGACGTAAGTCTTCGAAAAGATTCTGCTGTAAAGAATTATCATTGCCGTTGATAAAGCACTTTCGTATAATTTTTAGATGGTCCCTAGAAATTGACTCATTGCTGTCTAGAGTAAAAACATTACCATTGAAATATTCTTCCAGTTTCCTGAAAAGGGAATATGTTTTATCTGCATCGTCCAGAATATCAAAATAGGACTTTGCTCCTTTTTTTATTTTCGAATAAAATTTCTCATCAGTTGCGCCCCTGTCTTCTAAATATAGAAGAAATAGAGAACGCATTATTATTTTATGGATAAGGTTTACGTCCAATCCTTCTCCCTGTAGTTGCCTAGCAGTATATGTAAGGCTCTCTACAAGGTATTTATCGACCCTTCGTTGCAGGCTTATTTTCTTTCTAATCTCGAACGCTTCTTCCAATGTCCATATGATACCTGTATCAATGGCAATAGTGGAAAAAAGGTTTTGAAGTTGTTGAAGCTTGGCTTTATCCGAGAACTTGTAAGACTCTATTTCGAGTGTTTTTAGTTCTTTCTTATAATCAAAATCATCTGATTTGATCAAAAGAGGTTTTTCCGCACAATTGTAAATACGAATTTCAGTTTCCGAATAAACGTATAGAAAAATAACCTTTTTGAAGTTCCAGATTTTTTTTTTGAGCAATTGCAACTTGTCGAAGAGCTCGGTCATCAAATTTTTGAACCCTTTTTAAAAAAACCGCAGGATAACTATTATGATTTTCGTCGGTGCTGAAGTAAATCTCATCAATACCGAAATCTTTTACTTGATTAATTACAACTAACTGACTATCAGAAATTTGATTCGATTTCGACGTAACAGAGACGGCCTTGTCCAAGCCTAGATTTTCTATTATATCAAAATCGATCATAGCGAAGGTCGTCCAAAAAACCCGAGAGTTAGTTACTTACTAAATTAAATCTAAAGGTACAAATGATTTTGCGATTCTGACAATCGATGATGTATTAAAGGTTGGAATATATCCAAATTTATGGATTGATGAGGGGAGGCTATAATATACCCATCACTAACATGAATTCTTATCATGGTAACGGCCTATCCCAATGATTCAAATCATCTTCGGTATTTTCATCTTCGGGTACAATCATCAAACGTGTATCAAGAGGTGGCTTTGGCGTTAAGTATGGTGATATCGTTGAAACGGTCTCGTCAAAAATATAATATTCGTGAGGTCTCGAATATGCTTGAAAAAAGCTACAAAAAATCCATTTTAAATTAGTGTTCTCGGTGCTTATTTGTGCTATTGTACTCTTAATCTTATCAAATCTTTTCTTTTCAACTTGGGGGCCGTCAAATGTCTCCATGCCCACATGAATTACGGCATTATTTTGAGAATTGAATTGTTGCATTGCTTTATGCACCTGATTTTTAATGTCTCTGGCTTTGGCCCACAAGGCTTCCTTGGCATCACAGCTACAATAAACACCAAAAGCATTACTGATATATGATATGTATAAGTTATTAACGTCACCTTCTCCAATTCTAAAATAATCGGCAGCTATACCACATGTAAATCCCTTGTTGTCTATCGGCTTTTTTCCTATCAAACTATGTAGCATAGGGGAATAATCTTTAACGGAATTATTTTCTAGATGCTCTTTTATTTTGAACATATCAACAAATGATAATTCTATATCCACTTTGGTATTTGAAACAATTTTTCCAGTAACTGGCCTCTTTAGCTTTTCTTCCAATAGGTCTTTTAAAAAAGTATCGGGTAGGTTCTCAAGTTCTACATGAAATTCAATATCCAGTAAAATGTTTCTTTCTAAGAGTGTTTTGCTGATATAAGAAACCATCTTTTGTCTTTTCGTATTTTCCCTATAAGTGTAGTCGGAAGTCTTTGATTGCCTTTTGCAATCAATACTCCAGGTCTCTTCATCTCTTTTAGCTATGATGTCCGAAGTTTTACCGGCTTTTTTTTCATCAAGAAAGGCTACTTGATATCCATTTCTGGCCCAAAGAAGTGCTGTCATAATTTCAAAAAGAAAAGCATCGGCTTCTGATTTTCTTTTATTTATCAAATCTTTTATTTTCTTTTCGACTCCTCCAATATTTTTCAATAATTCGAAGTCTAGTCCAAAACGTTTGAAAATCGGGACAATTCTGGATCCCTGAAAGTATTCGTACTTATGTGGTTCATTGATCAGCATATCCAAAAGATATAGATACCAACCAATTACATCGTTTTTTTCAACTAATAAAGTTCCTTCTGAAATAGGCCCTGAAAAAGGTTGTGTAGCCTTAAAATGGACTGCTATCTTATTCTCGATATCAGCTTTTCTTCTTTGCCAATCTTTTTTGGACATAAACGACATAAACCATTTCCATGACCGAATCACATGATCGTCGTCATATTGGGGTACATCTAATTCTTTAATGGGTATCCTTAACACAATTGTTATGTTTGAATTTTACATAAATTCTATTTTTCCATTTAGTTGAAATTTGTGTTCTAAAACCCAAGTATTTGTAGACAAGGGAAACCCGATATAGTTTACTCCTGTAAGCGTTTAAATGGACTCTTTACATTATGCCTTATGGCAATGATTGAAAAATTGTGATAAACTAGCTCAAATATACTTTGCGAAAGTGATACTCCTTACAAAATCCGCTTTTCGTAAAGAGTGGAATTCACTTTTGTGGTAAAGGAATTTAGGAATTTTTCACATTATGTATAATCCGGGTATCCTAATTCTCCTTTAACCTTGCAGGGAGAACTGAATAAAACATCTCCGTGGATTAGTTCTAAGCGAAAAAGTTTTTCACGATAACAACAATGAAAAACTTTGGACAAGGCAAGAAGCATATACTGATTGGAAAATCACCTTGTTCTACAATCTTTTGCCTCAAATTAAAGATAGTAAGCCACTATAGTCTTCCGGAAGCTCTGCATCAATATCCTTCAAATAAGCCTTAAGCGCATCTAGAGTGGAATGGCCTGTAATTAGCATTAACTTATCACAAGTTTCGGTATATGAAAACTCTTTTCTAAGCTTCCTAAAAAGCAGCGTGATAAACGTATGCCTAAAGGAATAGATGGTATATTCACTTCCCAGTTGCAGAGTTTCACCAGTTGCAAGTAGATATTCGTTATATTTCTTTTTCAGCTTCCAAAACCGTTTTGTAAAATAATCCCTTCTACTGGATTCTATGGCTTCCCATTCTCCAATGCCGGTAGGAGTAAACAAAAAGTGATTTTGTACAGAGAAGTCGAAATCCTGAATTTCGCGAAGAACGATATCAGGTATGATTTTAGTCTTCTCCGGTTTGTTCTTTGCCTGAACGCGCAATAGTTTTTGAGAAAGAAAAATATCCTTTAACCTAAGTCTGCATACCTCAATTGGACGTAAAAAATTATAGGAAACGAACTTTATGAAAAGCAACAGAATAGGGTCGTTTTTCTTCATGTAGGCAAACAAACCTTCCAAAACCTCTAAGGAATAAGTCCTATGGCTTACCGATTTGGTATTAAGTACCTTGATGTTCTCGATAAAATTTCTTGGGATGACGTCGTTATTTTCAAGTTCACCAAATAGGGAACTCAATACAATACGTGTGTTGTTTCTATTTCTTGCGCTTGACGCTTTGACAATAGTTTGGAGATAATCGTTTACGGTCTGTTTGGTAATGCCGAGGATACTTTTGTCAAGTAGATTCTTTTTATCCAAATAAGTTTTAAACCTGCCATATCGGCTTTTGTAATCTTTGACGGAAGTTTCTGAAAGTTCACTGAGCTTTATGCCGTACGCATAATCCAGTGCCGCTCCCGCCGTATATTCCAAGGATTTTGAATTTAGCTTAAGTTTGTCCTTGTAAGGAGAATATCCTTCTTTCAACATTTCCAGCAAAACCTCCTTGATGATCCCCAAGTGTAATAACCTTGCCGTTTTGGTCTTAAAATTCTTGTTGACACTCATCGTAACCGGTGTCTGGCGAACCAGCACGGGATTTCCGAGTTTGTCGAAAAGGTCGGGTTTGGCGAAGGAATAGTAGACATACCACCTTTTGGAGAGGTCGAAATTGTCCCCGCCATGATAGATTTTAGGTTCCGTATATTTTTTTCTCTCCAATCCGTGTTTGTATGCGGTAGCGTATGCGCTTTGCAATATATCAAAAAAAGAACCCATTGACAACAGTTTTAAAAAGCTGTTAATCAATGGGTTGTCTAGTAGCGGGGACTGGACTCGAACCAGCGACCTTCGGGTTATGAGCCCGACGAGCTACCTACTGCTCTACCCCGCGATATGGGTTTTTATCTCACTTGTTTTGCAACTTCAGGTCATTAAGCTGACGAGATAAAGGGTTGCTACTATTCGTAGCGGGGTGCAAATATACAACACATTTTCTCTATATTCAAAACTTATTAGGGAAAATTTTTTTGAAGCAATTTCTTTTAAAAAACATTAAATCCATAACTTCGGTTTTTTACAATTCTATGGATACAATTAATAACTTTATAGCAAGCGCACTACCTTATACGGAGTGGCCAATGTTTCTTTTATTAATAGGTGGCGGGCTATTTCTGGTTTTCTATTCTAAACTTATGCCTTACCGGTTTTTTGGTCATGCCATTGCTATTACTGCGGGCAAATATGACAATTCAAGATCAAAGGGAGAGGTTAGTTCTTTTCAGGCACTGTCTGCAGCCGTAGCTGCCACTGTCGGACTTGGTAATATATCAGGGGTTGCCATTGCCATACATGATGGAGGTCCGGGTGTAGTTTTTTGGATATGGATGACTGCATTGATAGGTATGTGTATCAAGTTTTATTCCTGTAGTTTGGCGATTATGTATCGCGGTACTGATTCTGACGGAAAAATGCAGGGAGGTCCTATGTACTATATCACAAAAGGTCTGGGTGAAAAGGCTAAACCTTTGGCTGTTTTTTTTGCCGTATGTGGTCTATTTGGCTTTTTAGGTGTGTTTACTGCCAATCAGTTTACGGAAACCTTTATGAGTGTTGTTGAGCCGGGAGATACTATTTTGGATATGAGTGATGAGAATTGGAAATGGACCATAGGTCTTATATTGGCGGTAGTAACTTCGTTTGTAATTTTCGGCGGATTGACAAAGATTGCGAAAGTGGCTTCTGCAATTGTACCATTTATGGTGGCTGTGTATTTAATTGCCGTAATAGCTGTCATGGCAATGAATTCAGATCAAATATTACCTGCTTTAAAAATGATATTTACAGAAGCTTGGAACTTTAAATCTCTAGCAACTGGCGGATTTTGGGGCTTGGTTATTATTGGTGTTCGTAGGGCGATGTTCTCTAACGAAGCTGGTTTGGGTAGCGCACCAATGTATCATGGGCAATCTAAAAATGATGAACCTATCCGTGAAGGTTTGGTCGCAATGTTGGGTCCGTTTATTGATACTATTCTGGTTTGTACTTTTACTGCCATTGTAATTATTTTAAGTGGGGCGTATACAGAAGATTCCAGTGGAATAGTTATGACACTATCGGCATTTGAAACCACATTGTTTGGATGGGGAGATATATTGTTGATGGTAATAGTTACAGCATTTGCGTTATCGACCTTATTTACTTACTCTTATTACGGAGTAAAATCGTTGTCTTTTTTAACCAATGCTAAAGTTGGTAAGTTATATAACTGGTATTTTGTGATCATGATCGTCTTTGCCGCGGTTGCATCCTTGGAATTAGTAAAAAATTTAATCGATTTGTCTTATGCCTTAATGGTGATACCTAATATGATTGCCGTACTTTTGTTGGCTCCAAAGGTTAATGTAGAATTGAAGAAATATATAATAAAGTTGAAGGATGGCAGATCATAAAGCAGGCTTCGTAAATATTATTGGTAATCCTAATGTTGGCAAATCAACATTAATGAATGCTTTTGTGGGTGAGAAATTATCTATAATTACATCAAAAGCACAAACTACCAGACACCGTATTTTAGGTATAGTAAACGGAGATGATTTTCAAATGATTCTTTCCGATACCCCTGGAATAATTAAACCGGCATACGAGCTGCAAAGTAGTATGATGGATTTTGTAAAGTCTGCCTTCGAAGATGCCGATGTATTGCTTTACATGGTTGAAATAGGGGAGAAGGCATTAAAAGATGAAGCTTTCTTCGAGAAAATTAAAAATAGTAAAATTCCTGTTTTGTTACTTTTAAACAAAGTGGATACTGCTACGCAGGACTTGCTTGAAGAACAAGTTCAATATTGGCAAGACCTGTTGCCAACGGTAGAGCTACATCCTATATCAGCTTTATCCAATTTTAATATAAAAGGTGTTTTTGAGCGTATTGTAGAGTTACTTCCAAAGTCGCCTGCCTATTATCCTAAAGATCAATTAACAGACAAGCCAGAGCGTTTTTTTGTTAATGAAACTATCCGCGAAAAAATCTTATTAAACTACAAAAAAGAAATTCCCTACGCTGTAGAGATAGAAACTGAAGAATTTTTTGAAGATGAGGATATCATTCGTATGCGTGCCGTAATAATGGTTGAACGCGATTCACAAAAAGGAATCATTATTGGGCATAAAGGTGCAGCTTTAAAACGGGTAGGGGTAGAAGCCAGAAAAGATTTGGAGAAATTTTTTGGCAAACAAGTTCACATAGAACTTTATGTAAAAGTGAATAAAAACTGGCGAAGTGATGCGCGTCAATTAAAGCGATTTGGCTATAATAAATAAAAGGATTGAATCTTCTCAGCTTAAACTATCGAATACTTTCTTTTAAAATAAAATTACTGAACATTTCAGAGCTAGCTGTTTGTTTTTTTGTAACCATCTGTTAGTTAGCGTTTTTGAATTAATTTTTACCTCAATTTCATTTTTGATTCTTTAGTTAAAAAAGAATAGTTTATTTTTGATTCATCGACAAACTGTCATAAAACCCCGATGAAATGCAAAATGTGATTATTTTTGGAGCTTCTGGCCACGGTAGTGTTGTTTTGGATTGTCTTGAAAAAGAGGGAAAATACAATATCATTGGTTTTGTAGATTCTTATAGGGTAAAAGGATATATAGTTAATGGTTATCAGGTATTGGGGAGCGAATTCGATTTGCCATATTTGATCAACAGATTTAATATTGTAGGAGGTATAGTTGCTATAGGAGACAATTGGACAAGAAAACTTATCGTAGATAAAATTTCTAAAATCATACCTGGTTTTAATTTTATAAACACGATTCACCCTAGTGCTAAATTAGGTAAAGATGTATCGTTAGGATGTGGTAATGTCATCATGCCTGGTGCAATAATTAATTCCAATTCATTAATTCACGATTTTTGTATAGTTAATTCAAACTCCATTTTAGAGCATGATTCTGTTATGGGAAGTTATGCCAGTCTGGCTCCGGCTACGTGTTGTGGAGGCAATGTAATATTAGGTAAGTTTTCTTCAATTTGTTTAGGGGTAAATATTGTTAACGGCATTGAAATTGGTCAGCATACGGTAATTGGAGCTGGTTCTTTGGTTGTAGACCATTTTGGAGACAACGTAATAGCATATGGGTCTCCTGCTAGAATTGTTAGACAAAGAACTATAGGGGAACCTTACCTATCTACTCCTAAAAAGAAACAACTTTCTAAATTAGAGTCTTTTAAAGAGATTGAATCCAATCTCTCTATTTAACTTATGGTGTAATTGACGGTATAAATATTACCTTTGCCCCAAATTTAAGCTATGGGTGCAATTGTTGCCATTGTAGGGAGACCTAATGTAGGAAAATCAACATTTTTTAATAGATTAATTCAAAGGCGTGAGGCTATTGTTGATGCCGTAAGCGGTGTTACACGTGATCGTCATTATGGTAAGAGTGATTGGAACGGTAAAGAGTTTTCAATTATCGATACCGGTGGTTATGTAGTTGGCAGTGATGATGTCTTTGAAAAAGAGATTGATAGACAGGTAGAATTAGCGATAGAAGAAGCAGATGCCATTATTTTTATGGTAGATGTGGAGACTGGTGTTACCGGTATGGACGAAGATGTGGCGAAATTACTTAGAAGAGTGAAAAAGCCGGTTTTTTTAGCGGTCAATAAAGTGGACAATGCCAAAAGAGCGGAAGATGCCGTAGAGTTCTATTCATTAGGTCTAGGCGAATATTTTACATTATCAAGTATAAACGGTGGTGGCTCAGGCGAGTTGCTAGATGCTTTAGTAGAGAAACTACCGGATGTTGTAGAGGAAGAAAGTGAATTGCCTAGGTTTGCGGTTGTTGGTAGACCAAATGCTGGGAAATCATCTTTTATTAATGCTTTGATTGGCGAAGACAGATATATCGTCACCGATATTGCTGGTACTACTAGAGACAGTATCGATACAAAATACAATAGATTCGGATTTGAATTTAATCTTGTAGATACAGCAGGTATTCGTCGTAAAGCTAAGGTTAAGGAAGATTTGGAGTTCTACTCGGTAATGCGTTCGGTTAGGGCTATAGAGCATTGCGATGTTTGTATTTTAATGTTGGATGCAACAAGAGGATTTGATGGTCAGGTCGAAAATATATTTTGGCTTGCTCAGCGTAACCATAAGGGAATCGTTATTCTTGTGAATAAGTGGGATTTGGTTGAGGATAAAGAGACAAATACTATTAAGCACTATACTCAAAAAATTAAAAAAGCAATTGAGCCATTTACAGATGTGCCTATTCTTTTTGTGTCTGTGCTGACCAAACAGCGTATTTTTAAAGCTATTGAAACCGCTGTAGAAGTGTATAATAATCGTAATAAGAAAATCATTACCCGAAAGTTCAATGAAACTATGTTGCCTATCATTGAAAATTATCCGCCACCGGCGTATAAAGGTAAATTTGTTAAGATAAAATTCTGTACTCAATTACCCACTCCATATCCGCAGTTTGCATTTTTCTGTAACCTGCCACAATATGTACGAGAGCCGTATAAGCGTTATTTAGAGAATAAAATTCGAGAAGAATACGATTTCTCTGGCGTGCCTATAACGGTCTTTATGAGAAAGAAATAAGAATACGTACTAAAATTCTTGGTGTCAAATATAAAATGATCAAATATTTTGCGAAGCAGAATTATTTGATCATTTTTTTTAGTGTTAAATCGACAAACAAGAACCCACCCCTGACCCCTTCTTGGAGAAGAATAGTTTTAGACTTGAATTAAACATTTTTGATAAGACAGCATAAGTGACTCCTGTAGTAAAAAAACTCTCAGTTGGTATTAAATCCACAGATATAAACGTAATCCTCCTCTTTTGGGAGGGATAAAGGGGTGGGTGCTACTATAATGAAGATTGTAATAAGCTCACAAACTAGAACACGCCTGTAACTCCTTCCAAAAGAGTAATAGTTTTTCTGGCTTGAATTAAAAAAAACGCTAAAACAGACTTATGATTTTTTGGAAATAAAGCTACCATCCACCAGAAGCGCCGCCGCCGCCAAATCCGCCGCCGCCGAAACCTCCTCCGAATCCGCCACCACCGAAGCTTCCGCCTCCACTGCCAAATCCTCCGCTAGAACCACTAGAACGACCCATATTGCTAAGAATAATCATGTCCCAAGGACTTAGTCCTCCACGTCTTCTTCCGCCACTACCATTATTATCATTGTTTTTACGACTCCAAAGAATAAAGAGGATTACCAGAAATATGATAAAAGGTAAAAAAGATGAGAAGGGAGATCCACTGTTATCTCCAAAGGTTCTGTCTTCTTCAAACTCCCCGTTAAGTACTTGAAAAATAACGTCAGAACCTTTATTTAGTCCCGCATAGTAATTACCGGTTCTAAATTCAGGTAGAATTACGTTTTCTATTATTCGTTTTGAAAGGGCATCTGTTAGTGAGCCTTCAACGCCGTAACCAGTACTTATAGCTACTTTTCTGTCATTTTCAGCAAGTATTATAAGTATGCCATTATCTTTGCCTTCTTGCCCGACACCCCATTTTTGCCCCCAATTGGCACCTAGATAATTAATGTTTTCGCCATTTGTGCTTGAAATTATGGTGACAACGATTTGCGTTGAAGTACTATCTGAATAACGAACCAATTTATTGCTTAGTGCTACTTTTTGTTGATCAGTCAATAAATTGACGTAATCGTAAACACTGGTCTGTAATGCGGGTTTCTCAGGAATTTCAAACTGACTCCAAAGCGGTGCGCACCAAAGAAAAAGAATTATAAGGCTAGCCTTTAGATATTTCATTGCTTAATTCATTGGTGTCATCAGATTGCCACGGGAAATGACTTCTTAATTCTTCACCGGCTTTTAATACTCCGGCAACAAGTCCATCCTTGAACGCTCCTTTTTCAAAATGTGTTTGAATACTGTTTCTGGTAGTTTGCCAAAAGACTTTTGGTACAACATTGTCGATACCTTTGTCTCCACAGATAACAAATTTTTTATCATTAACGGCAACATAGATCAGCACACCGTTTTCTTGTTTGGTGTTGTCCATTTTTAATAAATGAAAAACTTCTTTTGCTCTCTCGTAATGATCCTTGTCGGTATGCGCTTCAATGTGTACCCTAATTTCGCCAGAAGTATTTTTTTCTGCTTCAAGAATAGCGTTAACTATATCTTGCTCCTCTGATGCTGTTAAAAATTCTTCTACCTTGGACATAAAATATCAATCAAATTCAAAATTTACATCTGGTGCATTTTCAGAACCTGCATCAGCTTTGTAGTATGCCAATTCATCAAAATTAAAAATACCTGCCAAAATTGAATTTGGGAACTTTTTAATATGGAGGTTATAGGGTTCTACTGTGGCGTTAAATCTATCTCTAGCCACATTAATTCTATTCTCGGTACCTTCTAATTGCGCTTGAAGTTCTAAAAAGTTCTGATTTGCCTTTAAATCAGGATAACGCTCAACAGTAACCAATAATCTACTTAGTGCACTGCTTAACCCGCTTTGCGCTTGGTTGAACTGAGCTAATTGCTCTGGGGTAATGTTTGTTGGGTCTATGCTTACGGATGTTGCTTTAGATCTTGCCTCGATTACATCGGTCAAAGTACCTCTTTCGAAATCAGCAGCACCTTGTACCGTTTTTACTAAGTTGCCAATAAGGTCATTTCTACGTTGATAGGCACTTTCAACATTTGCCCAGGTTTTTGTTGAGGTTTCTTTCAATGCTATGGCAGTGTTGTTGAAACCTACTCCCCATTGGTACAAGCCAAATGCAATGACTACAATGACGATTAATGCAATAATTCCTTTTTTCATAATGGTTGTGTTATAATTGGTCTTTAATTTTATTCAGTTCCGCTTTTACACGTTCCAGTTTTTGGATAATGTCAAAATTAGAAAGTGTTTTTTGCTTTTCTTCTTTAAGGTGAATTTTAGCACCGTCTAGCGTAAAGCCCCTTTCTTTTACCAAATGGTAAATAAGCTGCAGATTTTTAATGTCTTGGGGTGTGAATTTTCTATTGCCCTTGGCATTTTTCTTTGGCTGAAGTACATCGAACTCTTTTTCCCAAAAACGAATTAACGAGGCATTTACACCGAAAGCACGGGCTACTTCACCAATACCATAATATCTTTTTTCTGGGAGGTTTACCTGCATTAATCTAATGATTGATTTTCTTGATTAGCAAATTTAAGCATGTTTTCAAACTCTTCAGGAGATAAACTTCCATAATAGAAGTTAATAGGGTTTATACGGTCTTTGTCCTTCCAAACCTCATAGTGTAAATGTGGTGCTTCTGATCTACCGGTACTGCCTACGAAGCCAATTAAATCGCCACGTTTTACTTTTTGTCCTTTTTTGACATTGTATTGGCTTAAATGCGCATAAAGGCTCAAATACCCATAGCCATGCTCAATACGAATATGCTTGCCGTATCCAGATGAATTATTGTCTGCACGAACTATTTTGCCATCGCCAGCTGCGTAAATAGGGGTTCCTTTAGGTGCTGTAAAATCCATTCCATAATGCATTTTTCTTGCTTTTGTAAATGGATCTGAACGCCAACCATAACCAGAAGCCATACGGGTAAGGTCTTCATTGTTGATGGGCTGAATTGCCGGAATGGACATTAATAATTTTTCTTTCTCTTCTGCCAGTTTTGTGATTTCGTCCAAAGATTTAGACTGTATGGCCATCTGTTTTTTTATAATGTCCAATCTTTTGGTGGTAGATATGATCATTTCAGAGTTGTTGAAGCCTTCAAGCGATTTGTATCGGTTTATACCACCAAAACCAGCTTTTCTTTGCTCGTCTGGTATTGGGTTGGCTTCAAAATATAATCTGTAGATGTTATTATCGCGTTCTTCAATATTGCCTAGAACCTCTTCAATCTGTTCCATTTTTTTATTCAACAGCTCATATTGAAGTTCGTAGTTTTTTACTTCACGAGATAAAGATAGTTCTCTAGGGGTATTGACAAGGTTGGTGTTGAGCAATAAAATTAATCCTAGCAGTCCAAAAAGGCATGATCCCAAAATAAAGAAGGTTATATTTCTATAACGTTTAGATTTTTGGGGTTCTATTTTACGGTACGACAGCGTATCTGGGTCGTAATAGTATTTTACCTTAGACATGAATGTTATTTATCCTATTTTTGTTTTTTAATTATTAGGGAACAAACAAATATAAAAATAGTTTTATATAAACCGTTAAAATTTGTAAAAGCTTAGCATTTTAGATGAATTCCAAAGAAACAAGAACTCAATTTCTGAATTTTTTCAAAGGTAAAGAACACAAAATAGTGCCTTCTGCACCTATGGTCATTAAAGATGATCCAACCCTGCTTTTTACAAATGCGGGAATGAACCAGTTTAAAGAATACTTTTTAGGCATAAGTCAGCCAAAAAGCTCTAGGGTAGTAGATACTCAAAAATGTTTACGTGTAAGTGGTAAGCATAATGATTTAGAGGAAGTAGGAAAAGATACCTATCACCATACCATGTTCGAAATGTTGGGTAACTGGAGTTTTGGTGATTATTTTAAAGAAGAAGCTATTTTTTTGGCCTGGGAGCTATTGACCGAAGTTTTTAAAATAGATAAAGACAGTCTTTATGTGTCTGTTTTCGAAGGAAGTGACGATGCGGATAAGTTGGCGTTGGATGAGGAGGCTTTTGATCTATGGAAAAAAATTGTACCCGAAGATAGAATCATCTTGGGGAACAAGAAAGATAACTTTTGGGAAATGGGAGATCAAGGACCATGCGGACCATGTTCTGAAATTCATGTTGATATTCGATCTAAAGAAGAGAAAGCAAAAGTTTCTGGGGCAAGTTTGGTAAATCAAGACCACCCACAAGTAGTGGAAATATGGAACCTTGTATTTATGCAATATAACCGTATGGCAGATGGTACATTAGAAAATTTGCCTGCAAAGCATGTAGATACCGGTATGGGTTTTGAACGTCTTTGTATGGTTTTACAAGGAGTGCAATCTAATTATGACACAGATATTTTTACACCGCTAATTCGTGAAATAGAGACCATAACCAATTCCGATTATGGTAAGAATGAAGAGATTGATATAGCTATACGTGTTATTAGCGACCATATTCGTGCGGTAGCATTTTCTATTGCAGATGGGCAGTTGCCAAGTAACACTGGTGCGGGTTATGTAATACGTAGAATTTTAAGAAGAGCGGTACGTTATGGCTTTACATTTTTGAATACCAAAGAACCTTTTATGTTCCGTTTGGTAAATGTACTTACCGATTCGCTTGGGGCGGCATACCCAGAATTAAAAGAGCAAAAGCAATTAATTGAAAATGTTATTAAAGAAGAAGAATATTCTTTTTTAAAGACTTTAGATCAAGGGTTATTGCTGTTGGAGACGATTATTAATAATACAACGGGTAAGACTGTTGATGGCGGTAAAGCATTTGAGTTATATGATACATTTGGTTTTCCTATAGATTTAACTGCCCTTATTTTAAGTGAAAAGGGATATAAGTTAGATGAAGCCGGTTTTAATGCCGCAATGCAGCAGCAAAAGAACAGGTCTAAATCTGCATCGGTAGTATCTAAGCAAGACTGGGAAGTTTTATTGGAAGACAACGAGCAAGAGTTCGTTGGTTATGATATGCTCGATGTTGAGGTAAAGATTACCAAGTACAGAAAGATAGTTTCTAAAAAGGAGGGAACTCAGTATCAATTGGTGTTTAATCTTACACCGTTTTATGCAGAAGGTGGTGGTCAAGTAGGAGATAAAGGCTATTTGGAAGATTCACGTGGAGGTGTTATCTACATAACGGATACCAAAAAAGAAAATAATGAAATTATTCATTTTACAGAAAATCTTCCAGAGCATTTAAATGAAAGTTTTAAAGCGGTTGTGGACAAAAAGCAACGAAGTAGAACAGAAGCCAACCATACAGCAACGCACTTATTGCATCAGGCATTACGAGAAATTCTTGGACCACATGTAGAACAAAAAGGTTCTTCTGTTCACTCTAAATATTTGCGATTCGATTTTTCTCATTTTTCTAAATTGACACCAGAACAATTACAAGATGTCGAGAATTTTGTGAACGCAAGAATTGATGGTCACCTTCAACTTCAAGAAGAGCGAAACGTGCCAATGAAAACCGCTTTGGAAAATGGAGCCATGGCACTGTTCGGTGAAAAATATGGCGATGCGGTACGTACCATACGTTTTGGGCAATCTATAGAGCTTTGTGGAGGTACCCATGTTAAGAATACGGGAGATATATGGCAGTTTAAAATTAAATCTGAAGGTGCTGTAGCGGCGGGTATAAGAAGAATTGAAGCAATTACGGGCGATGCCGTTAAAGATCTACATACCGATAATGATAAGTTACTTTCAAAAATTAAACACGTTCTTGGTAATAGTCAAGATCCAGTTAAATCCGTTTCAAGTTTACAAGAAGAAAACAGTAGTCTAAAAAAACAAGTAGCGGAATTGTTGAAGGACAAGGCAAAAAATCTTAAAGGTGATCTGTTGTCTGAACTAAAGGAAATTAATGGGGTTCAGTTTCTTGCTAAGAAAGTAGATTTAGATGCTGCGGGAATAAAAGACCTTAGTTTTGAAATGGGCGGTAATAAGGGTAATTTGTTTTTACTCTTTGGAACTGAGCAAAACGGTAAAGCATTGTTGTCTTGCTATATCTCTAAAGAACTTGTAGCTTCAAAAGAATTGAATGCCGGTACCATTGTTCGTGAACTTGGAAAATATATTCAAGGCGGCGGTGGCGGACAACCATTTTTTGCAACTGCGGGAGGTAAAAATCCGGGAGGAATAACAGATGCGTTGGCTAAGGCAGAAGATTATTTAAAGTAGTCTTTCATTGTTTAAGAAGTTCGTAGAAGATAAGAAATCAAATAAATGAATCTCTTAACCAAAATACCATTATCAAAAGCAAACAATCAAATTGACTATTCAAGCCGATTGTTATTAATAGGCTCTTGTTTTTCAGAAAATATTGGGGCTAAGCTATCGTATTACAAATTTCAAGGATTACAGAATCCGTTTGGTGTTTTGTTTCATCCTTTAGCAATTGAAAAGCTGATTCAAAAAACTGTTACTCAAGAAACGTTCAGGGAAGAGGATGTCTTCCAAACGAATGAGCAATGGCATTGTTTTGATGCGCATTCTGGTTTAAGTAACCCATCCAAAGAACAACTGGTCGTAGATTTAAATACGGCATTAGATCAAACTGCTGAGCAATTAAAAGTGGCAAGTCATGTATTAATTACTTTAGGCACGGCTTGGGTGTATCGTAATAAAGATAGCGGTGAAATTGTAGCAAATTGCCATAAGGTACCTCAAACCAATTTTACAAAAGAGTTATTAAGTGTTGATGAGGTGAGAGAGAGTTTAAAGCGAATTACTACCTTAATACAATCTGTAAATTCATCAGCTAAAGTCATTTTTACGGTTTCTCCTGTTAGGCATTTAAAAGACGGCTTTGTAGAAAATCAAAGAAGTAAAGCGCATCTTATTTCGGCAATTCATCAGATTATAGAAACTTCAAATTTTTCACCTAGTGTTTCGTATTTTGAAAGTTATGAAATTATGATGGATGTGCTTAGGGATTACCGCTTTTATGCCAAGGATATGATCCACCCAAACGAAACGGCAATCGCTTATATTTGGGAAAAGTTTGTAGAGGTGTGGATCAACGATAGTATTACCGATGACATGAAAAAAGTTGATGAGGTTCAGCGCGGTTTGCAACATAGACCATTTAATCCTGAAAGTGAAGCACATCAAAAATTTTTAACATCGTTAAGTAAAAAGATTGCGTATATACAGAAAGCATATCCTTTTATGGACTTCGAAATTTCAAAAGCATGAAAAAATTTGTAGCTGGCGTTCTGATTACTTTAGCGGTTGTTTTGATTATACGTTCCTGTAATGATGGAAAAGAGGATCAATCTATTCTTGAGGAAAATTCCATGCTCATTCAGCAAGAAATTAGCAATGTATCCAAGCTAATAGTTACAGAGGGTCATTTTGCCGAGGTATATAATTATAAAGACTCGAAAGAACTTTTTGGTCCGTTATTGCGAGCGGAAAAAAAGGCTTTGGTTGTAGTAAATGCTGATGTAACGGTAGCTTATGATTTAAGTAAGATTAAATTTGAAGTGGATCAAGCAACCAAAACAGTGAAAATCAATAGCATACCGGAAGCGGAAATTAATTTGAATCCAGATTTTGAGTACTACGACGTTACTGCAGATTACTTGAACCAGTTCGATGCTGCAGATTATAACAAGATCAAGAAAACCGTAAAAGCTTCTTTAATGAAAAAAGTAGAAGCGTCTGCACTGCGTACGAATGCAGAAAACAGGCTGATCAGCGAATTGCAGAAATTCTATATTCTTACCAATTCTATGGGCTGGCGACTAACGTACCAAGAACAGACCATTGAATCTTTAGAAGGGCTGCAAGCGATCAAGCCAGCGATTTTACCGTAGCTAATGCCAGACCGTCATCAATTAATTGTCCTAAATTGGGTTGGTCAAGTTTAATGTTTTCCAGGTGTTCTTCAATACTTTTGATTAATTTATGTTCATTGCTTTTTACGGCAAGCTCGTAAATTTCAATGGGCAATAACCAATCCGTAGGGTACTTTTCCTTTATTTCTTGAAATACTTTTGTTCTTGAAATAATGGTGTTTTTTCCCTCTCTAAAATCCCTTATCATTTTGTAATAGGATTCTAGTTCGCCCAGGTCTTCTTTACCTTCATTTGTAGTATTGGTACTTAATGAATGGTCTAAGAGGTCAAAACTCTTTAAATCTGCCGGGCCGTGGTAGGCAGAAACAATTTCTTCCCCGATCGCCATATTGTACAACTCGTTATTAGATTCAAAAAGAATGGTTCCCTTGTGGGTTACTTTGCAATTTTCGAATGTGATCAGAATGATACGACCTTGAAGATTACGTGTGCCGGTAACTATTTTTCCGGTAACATTGATTCCGCCGGTAAAATCTAAAGAAACAATTTCTCCCTCATATATTTTATAGGCTTTAAGATCGCGCGGACTCATATCTTCTATGGGAATATTGATACCTTTAAGTCTACCGATAGGGGATCCAAAACCAGCTCCATGTTGATTTACATCTTGACCAACCAATTCTTTTTCTCTGTAGGCAAGCGCAGATTTTTCTTTGGTCTGAAAGTAAATGGGTTTTCCGTTGTGTTCTAAAAGCGACTCAAAATTACCGGAAATCTGTAACCCCGTACTAAGCTCAATAGTTCCCAGTTCTTTTGAGTTGATGAGTTTTTGCAACCCAGAGAGTCCCCCAGTACGTAATGCCATGGTATTGGCAAAATCCTCCAACACCTGACTCAAAAAAGCGAAATCTGGCGTTACAAATAGTTGAGGTTGAGGTTTGGTAATATCAAAAGATGTTCTTGCCGCTTCAATAGAGTAAGGTAGTTTCTTTACGTTGTCGGTCATGCACCATTGGCTTTCTCCGATAGAAGAAAGTAGTCCCGCTCCATAAATCTTAGGGTCTTCTAAAGTACCTATAAGTCCGTATTCAACCGTCCACCAATGTAGGTTTCTTATAAGTGCCATTTCGCTGGGTTTACCCATGTTTTCTTGTAAGTGCTCAATATGTTTTTCAGCCTTTTCAATTTCTATAAGCGATGTGCCTTTGGCTTCTTTTATGATGGATAAATGACGAACAGCTTCATACAGCTCAAAATCTTTTGCACTGGAAATGGCTTTACATCCAATTTCTCCAAAACGTCTTAAGTATGCAGCATATTCTGGGTTGGCAATAATAGGAGCGTGACCGGCACCTTCATGAATAATATCTGGTGCGGGGGTATAGGCAATGTTTTCTAACTGTCGAATATCTGAAGCGATGACCAGTACATTGTAGGCTTGAAATTCCATAAACGCAGCCGGTGGGATAAAGCCATCTACGGCAACCGCAGCCCAACCTAAATCCTTAAGAATACGGTTCATACCATACATGTTGGGTATGTTGTCTATGGAGATTCCGGTTTTGCGTAATCCTTCTGTATATGATTTGTGTGCAACCCTGCTAAGGTAATCTACATTTTTTCGCATAACATAACGCCATACGGCTTGGTTAATGGGCGTGTAGTCCTTATAATTTTGTGGCTTAATATATTGCCTTAAATGCTTAGGAAGTTTGTCCAAAATTGGATTGCTTTCATACGTAGTATTGCCCTTCATCATAATCGTTAAAGCTTAAATTAATTCTATTAAATATATAATTTATAGATCAATTATTTGTTAATATTATTTAATTTGGTGAAAATCGCTTTTTAAATGTATTAATAAAGGAAATAATACTTTTTAAGGATGAATTGAATTGGGTATTAAGGAAAAAGTTATGATGGAAAAATTAGATTATATAGATAGGGAGATTTTAAAGATTTTGCAGAAGGATGCTAAAACAGGTGCTAAATCAATAGCGGAACAGTTAGGACTAACAAAAACACCGGTTTATGAACGGGTGAGACGGCTTGAGCAAGATGGGTTAATACAAAACTATGTAGCTATCTTGAATAAGGATAAGATTGAGGATAGCATTACCGTTTTTAGTTTTGTGTCTTTGGAAGCACAAAAAGGCGCCATGATGGATGATTTCTTTGAACAGGTAAAAACATATCCAGAGGTTGTAGAGTGCTTTGTGGTAGGTGGCGAGTTCGATTTTTTGCTTAAAGTAGTCGTTAAGAATTTAGATGCCTATTATGATTTTGCTAAATTTAAGATAGCATCTTTACCAAGTATTGGTGGCGTAAAAAGTGCATTTGTGCTAAATGAAGTGAAAAACAGTACATATTTTCCATTGTTATAAGGGCTATAATACAAAAATGGACTTATAGTTTCTATAAGTCCGTTTTTTAATATCAAGAATGTTTTATTTCATTGCCACCGCGTTAGGTGGATATTGTTCTAGTATCTGAGATACAAATTCTTTGATGCGTTCTTCTTTTTTAGCAATATTACTGGTATTTGATAAGGTTCCTACGCCTTTACCTTGCCAAACCAGCTCATTGGTTTTGTTGTCAATCAAATCAATATATAAAGAGCCTTGTGTGCTAGCGCTTACACTAGTGCCTCCCCAGCCAAAACCAGGTCCCCAGGTCCAAGGGTTATATCCCCAGCCCCAAGCTCCGCCCCAGCCGTAATTGTTATTGTAAACATCAACGCGTTCTTGTTCTTTGGTGAAAATACTTACCAATAGATCGGGGTTTTCAGATTTTACAAATCCTCTAGTGCTCATTTCGGTTTCTATGGCACGTAGAATACGCTTTTTATCTAAATCGGAAATCTGCGCTTTATCTATACCTGTTTTATAAAATGCATATGATTTGTAGCCGTTAAAATCAGCTTTTTGGTCGTAATCGGACAGAACGCTTACCGATGAGCAAGATGTAATAAAAACTAAAAGTAGCAAGGGTAAGCCAAGTAATTTGATGTTTTTCATAACGTTATATATTTTAAGTACTTATTTTTTCTATTGAAAATATTAACAAATATCATGCCGAGCTATGTTAAAAATTTATTGTGTGTTGGTTTTCGCATCATAACCATATGGGCAATGCCTACAGCCACTTTCGCAACAATAACCTCTCTTTAGGTGGTATTGCTGGGTGAAAACTCTATATCCGTTCTCAGACCAGTAAAAATCTCCCTCCTCGATCGGAATTATTTTTTTCATGCTCTTTGTTCCTGTTTTGGAATATAAAGTTACTTCTTTCTGTTGATAACGTTGCTCTTGATATTGCTGAAGTTAGTGTTAAAAGTGCTTAAGCCAAGGTTGAACCTTTAATCGGTTTTGTTGGCAATAAAAACCAGTATTCTTTAGTTGAACTATTTTTGGCTTTATCTTTGTATTTCTATTGTCAAAGTATTTCTATGATTCTGGTATTTAGACATTTCTTCTATAAAAAGTATGTGGGTCTTTCACTATGGCCGTTCATATTTCTAAAAAATGGAAGTTTAAAAAATGACGATGTACTTATAAATCACGAGAAAATTCATTTGCGTCAGCAGCAAGAATTATTGATTCTTCCTTTTTATGTTCTTTATCTAACAGAATGGGCAATTAGAACCATTTGTTATTTGGATACTTATGAAGCATATCAAAACCTAAGCTTCGAGAGAGAGGCATATATGCATGAAAATGATATGGATTATTTGTCTAATAGAAGAACGTTTAGCTTTATTAAATATCTTTGGCGCTAAAATTCGCCCTATTTGCAAAGCATAAATCAATTTGTTGAACTACCGTTATTCGCAGAAAAAAATATTACAGTAGTAATAAAGCGCGAAGATCTACTTCATCCGTTTATATCAGGTAATAAATTTAGAAAACTCAAATACAATATTCTTGCAGCCCAAGCGCAGGGTAAAAGCACTATTTTGACCTTTGGTGGAGCATATTCCAATCATATTGCGGCAACAGCTTATGCTGCTAAAGAAAATGGATTGAAAGCTATAGGGGTAATACGTGGCGAAGAACTGCAGAATTCATGGCAACGGAATACTACATTACAAAAAGCCCATGAAGATGGTATGCGGTTTAAATTCATTAGCAGGGAAGCGTACCGGCAAAAAGAAGAAGAGAATTTCATTGAACGGTTAAAAAATGAGTTTGGAGAATTCTATTTGGTTCCAGAAGGGGGAACAAACAGTTTGGCGATTAAAGGCTGTGAAGAGATTATTACCCAAAATGACGAACAATTTAATATTATCTGTTGCAGTGTAGGTACTGGTGGTACCGTTTCTGGGGTAATTAATGCTTCGGTTCTTCAACAACGCATCATCGGGTTTTCGGCTTTAAAAGGTGATTTCTTAAAAGCTGAGATACAAAAGATGGTTAAGAAAGAGAATTGGGAAGTAAACAATGATTTCCATTTTGGTGGATATGCCAAAGTAACGGAGGAATTGGTACGGTTTATTAATGACTTCAAGCAAAAAACACAAATACCCCTAGATCCTATTTACACCGGAAAAATGATGTTTGGTTTGTATCAAATGATCAAGCTTGATACTTTTGCCCTGGGAACCAAAATTTTGGCAATACATACTGGAGGACTACAAGGTATTACTGGTATGAATAGTATACTGAAAAAGAAAAATTTACCTTTGTTACATATATGAAAAAGATAATTTTATTGGTTTTGTTGGCGGGTGTTGCACTAACCTCTTGTAAATCTAAAAAAAGATATTCGGATCAATTACGAACTAAGAATGTTCAAAATGAACGAAGAAATTCTAATAAAGATATTTCAAAAAACTCCGACAATACAGAATTACCAGCGGAGCCTTCTAAGTTTATAAGGTTTAAGATAGATTCACCTGCAGAATATATAGAGACATTTGCCGAAACTGCTCAGCTAGAAATGATGGGTTATGGTATTCCTGCCAGCATAACTTTAGCACAAGGACTTTTGGAAAGTGGTAATGGAAAAGGCGAGTTGGCTATGAAGACCAACAACCATTTTGGTATAAAATGCCATAAAGGTTGGGAAGGCGATTATGATTTTCATGATGATGATGAAAAGGGAGAGTGCTTTAGAAAATACAATCACCCCATGTATTCCTTTAGGGATCACAGCATATTTTTGACCACTAGGTCCAGGTATGCTTTTCTTTTCGAATTAAAACATACAGATTACAAAGGTTGGGCTAGAGGTTTGCGAAAAGCGGGTTATGCCACAGACCCAAGGTACCCGCAGAAGTTAATTTATTTAATTGAAAAGTATGACCTGCATAAATATGACAAACAAATAAAAAAGGCGGGCTATACAGATAATACGGTTGTGGTTACCGATGCGGATAATATACATACGGTACAAAAAGGAGACACGTTGTACTCTTTATCAAAAAAATATTATTTAAGTGTTGATGAACTCATGCAAATGAACAATTTACGTAGTTCTGATCTATCTATAGGTCAACCACTTAAAGTAAAAAAGTAGTAAAAATCAATAGAGCATATGATTTATCAAAGAAGTAGTGCCTTATTTGCTGAGGCAAAGAAATATATACCCGGTGGTGTTAATTCTCCGGTGCGTGCATTTAAAGCTGTTGGCGGTGATCCAATTTTCGTTAAAAAAGCAAAAGGAGCGTATTTATACGATGAAGATGGTAACAAGCTTATAGATTATATAGCATCTTGGGGACCATTAATTTTAGGACATGCCCATGAGCCGGTAATTAATGCAGTGGTAGAAAAGGCTCAAAATGGAACCTCGTTCGGTATGCCTACAGAGATTGAGACAGAGCTAGCCAAGTTGGCTATTTCTATGGTTCCCAATATGGATAAGATCAGATTTGTTAATAGTGGTACCGAGGCTTGTATGAGTGCTGTTCGTTTGGCTAGAGGGTTTACAGGAAAGGATAAGATTATAAAATTTGCTGGTTGTTACCATGGTCATTCAGATTCGTTCTTGATACAAGCGGGTAGTGGTGCCGTTTCCCTTGGCAGTCCAAATAGTCCGGGTGTAACTCAAGGCACAGCAAAAGATACATTATTGGCTGTTTATAATGATCTTGACAGTGTAAAGGCATTGGTAAATGCCAACAAAGGAGAACTATCAGCCATTATAATAGAACCTATAGCAGGTAATATGGGTTGTATTATACCTTCGGATGAATTTATAAAAGGTCTTCGCGATATATGTACCCAAGAAGGAATTTTGTTGATTTTCGATGAGGTGATGACAGGCTTCCGTTTGGCAAAAGGAGGGGCACAAGAAGTATTGAATATTAAGGCGGATATCGTTACCTATGGTAAAGTTATAGGTGGCGGATTACCAGTAGGAGCTTTTGCCGCAAAAACTGAAATAATGGATTTTCTAGCGCCTGATGGTCCCGTTTATCAAGCGGGTACCTTAAGTGGAAATCCGCTGGCAATGAGCGCAGGTTTAGCGATGTTGACAGAGCTGAACAATAATCCCGAAGTGTTTGATAGTTTAGCAAAGAAAACTGAATATCTTCATAAAGGTATTGCTGAGGTTTTGACAGAGAAAAAGGTAACACATCAAATTAATAGATACGGTAGTATGATCTCTGTTCATTTTACTGATGGGCCAGTTGTCGATTTTACATCATCCGCAAAGGGAAACAACGAAACTTTTAAAAAGTATTTTCACGGCATGCTAGAGAAGGGAATTTACCTGCCTCCAAGTGCTTTTGAAAGTTACTTCTTAAACGATGCCTTAAGTTATGAAGACTTAGATGCAACCATCAATGCTCTTAAAGAAATAGAACTTTAAGCTTAATTAAAATGATAATAAAAAGAGTCCTCAATTGAGGACTCTTTTTGTTTAAACGAAGATATTTTTTATTTAAAATTATATTGAATATTTATTCTTTGGCAGAGCGTTTTTCTTTTCTAGTATCTCTGTTTTTGCCCTTGCCGCGCATTTTTCTTCTATGGTCCATTTTTTCCCAATTTTCAAATTGCTCGTCATTAAGAATAGATTTCATTTGCTCTTTTCGTGCAATTTGATGATCTAAACGCTCAATCTCCATCTGGTACTTTTCTTCGGAAGTCAAAAGTTTTTTACCTTCTTCTTTATTTGCCTTTCTTTCTTCCATTTTTGCTTTACGTGCCGTGGCATCTTCTGTTAAGATCGTTTTAATCTTTTTCTGTTGAGACTCGTTCAGATCTAAGGCCAATGTCATTTTTTTTGTCTGAATAGTAGCTACTTGTTCAGGGGTCAAATCTTTCATGTCACCTCTTTTTCCTTTTCTTTGGTGATCTTGTGCCGTTGCAGTTATGCCTGCCATTATTAATATGGCCATTACTAATTTTTTCATGTTTTATTTTTTTATGTATTTGTTACTTTGACATGAATTTTACAGATTGGTTTAAGCCGTAATGAGTATTTAATAGTTTTTTAACGGAAAAACAAAAGTATTGATAATTAAAAAGCGCGGCTTTTGGACCGCGCTTTTAAGTAGGGTTTGTTCTGAATTTTTTTTAATTCGTCTGAGTCCTTCCCTCCATTGTTTTGTAAGGGTTAATAACTATATCAGCTTCTTGTTCGTAAGTATTTGTTACGATTTCTTCTTGTGCCGTTTCGTTTGTGCTTTGATAGTATACTACAGAAGCACAGATGAAACAAGCTAGGTAAATAAGACTTTTTATTTTGTTGGTCATGATTTGGGGGTTTTAAATTCTTTACTAATCTAAAAAAGATAAACGCATGAAAAAGCCCATTGTTGTGTAATGGGCTTTTTTTGATGTCTAGAATATTTAATGTGTGGTATATACATTTCATTCATCGATGATATTGGTTTTTCATCGATATGGTTGAAATATTAGCGCTACCTGCAGCTAATTATTTAGGGTCTAAAATATCGTTAATACGCTCAGAAACATCGTCGTAATGATATTTTGTCATCATATCTGAGGTTCTATTACGGGCATTTCTAATATCTCGTTTTAAAATGTTCAATTCTGCCCTTGCAATGGTGCGTATATCAGATTGACTAGTGTTGACAACTGTTGATTTTCTGTAGCCACCAAAATCTGAAGCTTTAGCTTGATTTTCTGCTGTCAGTAAATATGCTAAGCGGTCAATATGGGCTTTTTGAAGGTTTCTTCTGTAAGTGTCAATGGCTTTACCAGATCTGGCTTCAGACCAAATTCCTTTTCTTAATTCGCTCATCATTTGTACCAAAGAATAAGAATTATCTTCGTTTACGGTCTCGTTTTCAATTAAACGTGCCATTTTGCCTAAACTAAGTACATTGTTAAGCGTACGAACTTGCATAGAGCGCATTTGCTCTAAGAAGCCCGAATACTCCGTACGTTCCAAAATTTCTTTGTCTAGCATCCACGTAGGAGTTTCAAATAACTGTTCTTGAAGAAAAGTCATGGCTCTTTGTTGATGTTCTTTAGGTACTGCAGTATACACTGCCCCTTCTTGGTCGTAAGTCTTATGGTTTTCATAGACGCCACCAATATTATTGGAAACATGCCCCATATATCTATTGAACTGGGCAAAAACTTGTCCGTACAGTTTATCAAGGTCTTCGTAGTTTTTACCGTCTTCAGCGGTCCATTCTATTAATTTGGGTACAATTCTTTTTAAGTTGGCAATACCATATTCACTAGCTTTCATGGCATCGTCTCCCAAATCTTCGGTCTGCGAACTTGGATCTACAATATCGCCCACTTGTTGGTGTCCAAAACGATAAAGAGGGTCACCGGCATGCTCTAGGATCCATTTATCCAAAATTGCTTTTTCCTCTTCTGCCGTAGTATTTAAAATGGGTTTATAGCCCCATTGAATGGCGTATTTATCATAAACTCCAATATCTGGCATAAGGGCAACACCTTCATCACCAGGTTGGGCTATGTAATTAAAACGCGCATAATCCATGATCGATGGTGCCGTTCCATATTTTTTGGTAAATGTTTTAGATCGTAGGGAGTCTACAGGATATGCAACACTACTACCCATATTGTGCGGTAGACCTAAGGTGTGCCCTACTTCATGAGAAGATACAAAACGAATTAAGCGGCCCATAACTTCATCATCAAAAGAAACGCCTCTAGCCGCAGGATTAATTGCAGCAGTTTGTACAAAATACCAGTTTCTCAGTAAGGTCATTACATTATGGTACCAGTTAATATCGGACTCTAATATTTCACCACTTCTTGGGTCACTAACATGAGGTCCGTTCGCATTAGGTATTGGAGAGGCTAAATAACGTACTACGGAATAACGTACATCTTCTGGAGACCATTCTGGGTCTTCTTCCTCAGTAGGAGGTTCTTTTGCAATAATGGCATTTTTAAAACCGGCAGCTTCAAAAGCGGTTTGCCAATCTTCGATTCCCTGTTTTATGTAAGGCAACCATTTTTTAGGTGTTGCTCGGTCTACATAGTAAACAATTTGCTTTTTAGGTTCGACCAGTTCGCCATTTTTAAATTTCTCAACATCTTCATCTTTCACTTCTAAACGCCATCTATCTAAGAATTTAACGGTTTTACTTTCTTGAGCGTCCAGACCATAGTCAACTTGACCTCTTGCAAACCAGCCAACTCTTTCGTCAAAATATCTGCGTTTCATAGGTTCTTCGGGAAGAAGTACCATAGAATTATTAATTTCTACAGAAATTGATCCTAGGGTAGAATTGCTTGGCGGATTACTGGCCAAGTATGTTTTTACGTGGCGTACTTCTACATTTAATGGGTAACTTTTAATAGACTCTATGTATCCTCTACCTTCGTCTAACCTAGATACCTTGTATCTTTTTCTGTACCTGTTAGGCATACCAAAGGCTTTGGTATCCTTTGTGAACATATCATTGACTTCAATTACAGTTGCAGGGTTAACTGAATCTTTCTTTATTGCTTTTATATCGAAAGAGAACAGTACCGGCTCAAAATTAGAGTTGACCACAGCCTCATGAACGGGTAATGAGTCTGCCGCTACCACATCATGAGAAACCACGCGAAGCAATACTTTTTTGTCTTTCTTTTCCCAGCGTAGTACTTGGGTATTTATTTTTCCGCCACCAAAACCAATACCCGAAGCAGTTTTAGATATACGGCTTACCATCAACATTTCTTTATTGAAGAGAGAATCTGGAATTTCAAAAAAGTGATTTTCGTCCACTACGTGAGTAGTAAAAAGTCCTGTATCACTTACGGCATCTTTAGTAATGACTTTGTTGTAAGGTTGAATTTTGTCTTTTGATGATTTACTGGCTTCTTGCTCAGTATTTTTTTTCTTCTTTTTAAAAATTTGTGCTTCGGCATTTTGATAGCCAAAAACACAAATTAACAGTACTAATTTTACGAGTAAATTTCTTTTCATTTGTGAGTTAGTTAGGTAATCTTCCAAAGATTGAAATAATATCTGGAACAAATAGTTAATAATTTCTTAACCCTATATGTAACAATTGAGAACTATTGGCGTCTTTTAAATAGGAATAAACATTTTTTCATTCTGAATTAGTCGATTATAAAGCCTTTGCTATATGCAAGGGCTTTATTTTTTGATAAAATTTACATTAGAATAAAAGCGGAAGCACGAATTGAAATAATAATATCAATAAGAGTACGGCTATAAGATTAAGAATAACACCGGCACGTGCCATTTCATGAACTTTTATATAACCACTGGCAAACACAATGGCATTTGGGGGTGTAGCCATCGGAAGCATAAAGGCACAACTACTGGCAATGGTGATAGGAATTAGTAAATAAGTGATGGGTAGACCCAAACCTATGGCAATACCGGCCACTACTGGGGCTAATACGGCTACCAGTGCAACATTGCTCATTATTTCTGTCATGAATAGCATTAAAATAATCAATAACGATGCGGTGAACAAAATACTAAGGTTGCTTTGCCCAATAAGTTCTGCTACCAAATCAACAATACCCGATACTGACATGCCATTGGCAAGGGAAAGTCCGCCGCCAAACAATATAAGAATTCCCCAAGCTAGCTTTTGGGTGTCTTTCCATTCTAAAATAAAATCACCCTTTTTTAGATTATAAGGTAATGTGAATAGTGCAATAGCCGCAAACATACTTATGAGCATATCAGAAAGCCCTAAGCTGGGAAATATGGAGTTAATCAAAGTTCTAAATACCCATAGAAAAATAGTAACCGCGAATATTACCAAGACCATTTTTTCTTTGCCAGAAGTAGGACCCAGTTTATGCAATTCATCTTGGATAATGGTTTTAGAAGCTCTGAACTTTAAATTCTGAGTTGGAAAAAACACCTTTACCAATACAACATAGCAAATGGAAATCATAATAAGGGAAAATGGCAATCCTATGACCATCCATTTTAAGAATGAGATTTCAATGTTATATTCGTTTTCCAACAAGCCGATTAAAACGGAGTTTGGTGGGGTTCCAATAACTGTTGCTATACCTCCTGCATTAGCGGAGAAAGCAATGCCCAGCATTACGCTTAGGGCAAAATTACGGTCACGTTTGGTAAAGCCGTCTTCATCTTCGATCAATAAGTTGATGACAGACATTGCTATGGGTAGCATAACTACCGTACTTGCGGTGTTGCTGATCCACATGCTCAGTACCGCGGTTGCAATCATAAAGCCTAGCACCACCTTATTGGCAGTGGTTCCGGTAAGTTTAATAATGTTAAGGGCAATACGTTTGTGTAGGTTTACCTTTTCTAAAGCTAGGGCCATTACAAAACCTCCAAAGAATAAAAATACAATTGGGCTACCGTAGTTAGCGCCAACATCGCCAACGGGCATAATTTTTAAAATTGGAAATAGTAGCAGGGGTAAAAGTGCGGTTACGGAAATGGAAACCGCTTCGGTAACCCACCAAATAACCATCCAAAGTGCAACGGCGATTACTGCATCTGCATTTTCTGAAATGAATACCTTAGGTAAAAGAATGATAATAAAAAATACGATAGGACCTATTATTAGACCTATTTTACTACTTAAATTCATGCTGGTTGGTTTAGCCAGCTTCTAAGCTACTATTTTTTATTCTTCCTGTAAATGGCTATTTTAAGATTTCAACAAAAAGAACATCTTCTTCCTTGTAAATTTTGGCTAATTGCTGTTTTGTAATGCCTTTAATACCTTTGTCCCAAGCCTTATTACTTAAATCGGATTTCGTTTTAAGTACGGCAAGTTCCATTTTCTTCTCTGTCTTTAAAATATCGAAAATCACCTTTTCGTTATCAGACAATTGTAGCTGTTTTTTCTCTGGTCTCATTTGAGGGAAGAACAATACTTCTTGTATTGAAGCATTGTTGGTCATTAACATAACCAAACGATCAATACCAATGCCAATACCGGAAGTTGGGGGCATACCATATTCCAAAGCTCTAAGAAAATCTTGGTCTATGAACATCGCCTCGTCATCACCTTTTTCAGAAAGTTTCAATTGCTCTTCAAAACGTTCTCTTTGATCAATTGGGTCATTAAGCTCAGAATAGGCATTTGCCAACTCCTTACCATTTACCATAAGTTCAAAACGCTCGGTCAATGCTGGGTTGTCTCTATGTTCTTTGGTCAACGGACTCATTTCTTTTGGGTAGTCCGTTATAAATGTTGGTTGCACGTAATGGTGCTCACATTTTTCACCAAAAATTTCATCGATGAGTTTACCGATACCCATGGTTTCGTCCACTTCCAATCCTAACTTTTTAGCGGTTTCACGAAGCTCATCTTCGGGCATTCCGGCAACATCAACACCTGTATGTATTTTTATGGCTTCAAGAATCGGTACACGTGCATACGGAGCTTTAAATTCAATTTCATGATCACCAACGGTTATTTTAGTAGTTCCGTTAGCATCCATAGCTATTTTTTCCAGTAATTTTTCGGTAGTATCCATCATCCAGTTGTAGTCTTTATAGGCTACATACAGTTCCATTACCGTAAATTCTGGATTATGGGTACGATCCATACCTTCGTTTCTAAAATCCTTAGAGAATTCATAGACACCATCAAATCCGCCAACAATCAATCTTTTTAAATATAGTTCGTTGGCAATTCTTAAGTATAAAGGAATATTTAGGGCATTATGGTGCGTTAAAAACGGACGAGCAGTTGCACCGCCAGGTATAGGTTGTAAAATAGGAGTCTCAACTTCTAGGTAGCCTTTATCGTTATAGAACTCACGAATACTATTGGTAATTTTAGTTCTTTTAATGAAGGTTTCTTTCACCTTTGGGTTAACTACCAAATCAACATAACGTTGACGGTAACGTAGTTCAGGATCATTGAATTCATCGTATACCTTACCTTCCGCATCTTTTTTAGGTAATGGTAAAGGTCTAAGCGATTTGCTCAACATGGTAAATTTTTTCACCATAATGGTTTTTTCACCAACCTGAGTGGTAAAGAGATCACCTTCAATACCTATGATATCACCAATATCCAATAATTTTTTATAGACATCGTTGTACAAGGTTTTATCATCTGCTGTACAGATTTCATCTCTGTTAAAATAAACTTGAATACGACCGGTACTATCTTGAAGCTCGGCAAAAGAAGCCTTACCTTGAATACGACGAGACATAAGTCTACCGGCAACAATTACCTGTTTGCCTTCTACATAGTCAGATTTAATACTTTCTGATGTAGAATTTACAGGGTATAAAGCAGCAGGATAAGGATTAATACCCAGCGCTCTTAATTTTTCCAATTTTTCTCTTCTGATAAGCTCTTGCTCCGATAATTGCATGCCGTCGTTTATTTAGCTGGCAAATATAATCGATATGTATTAATCTTTCAATCTTGTAGACACTAAAGGATAAAGTCTTTCAACAAATTTTTCATAAGCTAGGCCAGAAGGGTGTAAACCGTCGCTAGCGACCAGTTCAGGTTCCTCTATTCCTTTTCTGGTGATATCAGTAATATCTAGAAAAGTAACACCTTTCTCTTTCGCCGTAGATTTGGCAAAATCATTATATCTATCAAGTTCAACAGAAATTCGTTCACTGCCATTGCTTTGCCCATAAGGCGTGTAGTAATAATCTGGTATTGATAGCACTACTAATTTGTTGGGGTCATTGCCAGCCAAGCTGATAGCTTTGTTTAAAAGTTCGGTAAATTCAGATTCATATTGTGAAAACGGACTAGATTGAAATTGGTTGTTAACCCCTATGAGTAGCGTAACTAAATTATAATCGCCAGATTCACGACCACCGATTGAAGACAATAGTTGGTCGGTTCTCCATCCTGTTTGTGCAATTACCGTTGTATTGACTTTATAGTTTTTGTTTTCTTCAATTTTAGCACTTAGTTGAGCCGGAAAACTACCGCCATTAGCAACACTTTCACCAACGGTATAACTATCTCCAAGAGCTAAATAAGTTATCGTTTCCAGATTGATAGTGTCTTCTGCTATTTGTTCAGATCTAATTTCTTCGTTCTGGCTACAAGACGGAATTATAGTATAAAGAAAAACTAGTAAGGGAATGATAAAAAACTTGTTGGAGTATGTCATATTTATCTAACGTAATAGAGGTATAAATGGTTTTGTTTAAACTATAAAATACTTAATTATCCTCAAGTTGTTTGTTATGGAGCTCCTTAATCAAAATGTAATGATGAGGCATAATTGGGAATGTATTCTTGTTGGGAAACAATTTTCAAGATATCATCCTCTAAGGTTCTAATGGGTGTTTCAATTATTCTATTTATTTCTCGTCCGTTTTTGTAAAATATAAAGGTGGGAACTCTGCGAATGTTCAATCCCCATTCTTCGCCCTGTGGGCTTTTCTTATAGTTTTCTTTTCGTTTGTCAAGAGCAACTATTTTTAAATATTCTTTTGGGTAATCTACAGATTCTAGAATTTTAAGAAATCTGGGTACTTCACGTTTACTATCGCCACACCATGTTCCCATAAAAATTATAATTTTGAAATCGTTTATCTTGTTTTTAATGCTATTAACTTTCTCATCATCGGTTTTATAATCATTAAAATTAGGTTGAAACCATGTTTTATAGGTGTTAGATGAAAGTGCATCTACAGTAATTTCTCCAATTAAAAATGGTTGTTGATTATCGATTTTTACTTCTTGAATGGTTTTCTGAGCGCGGATGTTACTACTGTAACTAAAACATAAAGTAATAATTAGAAATGATAGTTTCATGATTTTCGGTTTAAGATTAGACCGGAAAATTCTTGAAATTATTAACGAAAGTTTGTTATATGTGGGTGGAAATGGGTACTAGACCCCAGGTGGAAATTTAAAATTTATTGATAGCGCTGCTTTATTTCTTCTCTTGAAGTTACTTCTAATTTCTTATAAATGTTGTTAATATGTGTTTTTACGGTACTAACACTTATGAACATAGCGGTAGCTACTTCTTTGTTGGTTTTGTTGTCTAGAATTTGTTTTACAATGTTGTTTTCTTGTTCTGTTAATTTAGAAAAAGAATCATTTTGTTCTTTTTTTGCATTGCTTCTATGTCTTATAATGTAATAAACATTTAAGCCTAGAGAAAGTGTCAATAATAAAGGAAGCAACCACTTCCATAAATTGAATTGAGCTGTGTTTTGTTGGGCAATTTGTTGGTCGATGTTTAGTTCGTTGAGGTATAGTTCAGTAAATGGTGCATCTGCATATGTAGCAGATAACCGTTCTGCTAGGTCATTATAATAGTTTGAATTTAAAATATCTTTAAGGTAATAGGAATATGTTTCATTTCTCTTATCTGACAAAAAGCTGAAAATGTATAATTCTGCCAGCGGTTCGTTTGTTTTCTTGGAGTAATCCTGTAACGTGGAAAACCATTTTTTAGAATTTAATCTATTGTTGGCACTACTTCTAAATTCATTAAAGTCGTAAGCCATTTGCTCTTTTAATACATCTATATCTAAAAAGACAGAAGATGTAGTATTGGTAGATGTAATTTCGCAAAGTGCTTCGTTATCAAATGAAGTAGGGAAACTAATGGTATCGGTATTTTTGGCAATAAATAAAATTCTTTTACTGAACTCGCAACTGCCAAAAAAATGAGCAGTATTAGCGTTAGACTCAGAGCAATCATCAATATGTATTCTATAGACTCTGTTTTGATCCAATAAGTTGTCTCCACTGAAATTAAAATAGCCCAATGAGTCCGTGGTGGTTTTTTTTAATATCTGCTCCATCGATATTTTATCAAACCTTCTGTAGTCTTCTATGATGGAAAGGTAAATGGTTTTACCCGGTTGTGGTTCTGCAATTTGACCTTTAAAATTGTATTGTGCTGTACCTATGGTTAAAGAAAATAGCAGACCAATAAATATTAAGTTTCTAGGCATTGGTTGAATAATGAATGTTTTAAAATCGATTTTTGTAACAAAGTAGTTATACTTGCGACGTATAAGGTACATCAATCAATCAAAATTATAATCAAATGAGTTTAATTCGCGTATTGCTCGCCATATTTTTTCCTCCTTTAGCGGTTTTAGGTAAAGGTTGTGGGTCATTTCTAATTGTTTTACTTTTAACTTTTTGTGGCTGGGTGCCGGGTGTAATAGCTGCACTGGTCATTTTAAACAATCCTAATTAGAAAAATCTTTCATGAAATTTTTAAAAATTTTCACAGCTGTTATAATAACGGTACTTTTTGTTGCCTGTAATTTTACAGAAGAAATTTACTTCAACGAGAACGGTTCAGGTAAAATGAGTATAGCTTTTGATGGCGGTGAAATGCTACAAATGTTGCCAGAAACCGACTCTACTAAATTAGAGGAGGTAATAGATTCTACGCTGGTATTTAAAGATTTATTGATAGGAAAGAAAGATAGTATAGCTAAATTGTCACCAGAACAACAAGCAAAATTAAAAAGGTTAGAGCCTTTTAAGCTGCATATGAAAGTTGATGCAGAAAACGGAATTATGAACTTTGATATGTATACCGATTTTAAGAACGTAACGGAAGTCAACGATGCTTTTAATTCTTTTCAAAGTGCAAGTGCTATTGGTCCTATTGCCGGAGGTAAGTCTATGCCAGGTGGAGCTACCGAAGAAGCAACACAAGTGAAATATAGTTTTAAGAGGAATAAATTTAAGCGTGAGACTATAATTTTGGATCAAACTTTGTTCGCTAATAGTATTGATAGTTTAGCGGGAGCAGAAATGTTCTTGTCAGGTTCGACTTATACCTTTAAATATCATTTTCCAAGGCGTGTAAAATCGACCAATATAGAAGAAGCTACATTTTCTATGGATGGTAAAACTATGGTACATGAGGTAAATTTCTTGGAAATGATGAAGGATCCAGAATCTATGGTCATTGAGGTAGAGTTAGAAAAATAGCCTATTGCTTTTCGTATCTTTGCAAGATGAACAAGAAGGTGCAAGTACAAGACTTAGGTCTTAAAGATTATAAGGCAACTTGGGACTATCAAGAACAATTGTTTCAAGAGACGCTAGACCTTAAAATACGGAATAGGAGAGAGGGGTTGAATTTAGATACTCCCAATCATTTTCTTTTTGTAGAACATCCACATGTGTATACTTTAGGTAAAAGCGGAGATATTTCCAATCTTTTGGTAGATGAAAAAGTTTTGGCAGCTAAAGGAGCTACTTTTTATAAGATAAATAGGGGAGGGGATATTACCTACCATGGTCCCGGACAAATAGTGGGTTATCCTATTCTTGACTTGGATAATTTCTTTACCGATATTCATAAATACCTTCGTTTTCTGGAGGAAATGGTCATTTTAACTTTAGCAGAGTACGGAATAAAATCTGAACGTTCACCAGGTGAAACCGGTGTTTGGTTAGATGTCGGTACTCCGTTTGCGCGTAAAATATGTGCTATGGGCGTGAGAGCGTCGCGCTGGGTGACAATGCATGGTTTTGCATTGAATGTAAATGCCGATTTAGGATATTTTGATATGATGATCCCTTGTGGAATAAAAGGTAAGGCAGTTACTTCCTTGAATGTGGAATTGGGCAAGAAGGAAGTGGATATGGATGAAGTGAAGCAGAAATTGCTTAAACATTTTGTAATACTGTTTAAAGCTGAAATAAATGAAAAAACCGAAGTGTAAGCCTCGGTTTTTTCTGTTACTTTTTAGGCTATTGCATTTTAGTACTCCAATCCTAAATGATCCATAACCTCTTCGTAAGTCATTTTTGAAAAATTAACTTGTTGTTTTTTACCTGTAGCTGCTTGTGGAATCAATACATACCGAAACTGCGAAGAAACTGAGATTGTATATGTTTCAGGTACAAATTCACCCTCTCGACGATATCTTATTTTGATGGCGCCAATAGCCGCATATGCAGTGTAAATATGTTCAGTAGTTCCACCACTAATTTGTAATGGCAACAGTGAAATATGATCAGATGGCCATACTTCTTCGACATAATTATCAAATTTGGCGTACACTAGAAGAGTTCCCTTGTTAAAAAATTCAGTATCTACTTCTGTAACTATTTTTTCAAATTCGGCATATTTTGTATAGCCATTAGTTTCAAAGTATTGAGCATCTGGACCAAACCATTCTGATGCAATTACATTAGCATTACCATCTTCTCCATCAGTACCATTTGTACCGTCAGTTCCGTCTTCGCCAGCTGGTCCGGTTGCTCCTGTCTCTCCCTGTTCTCCTTGCGGACCGGGCACTCCTAGCGCTTCCCCGTCTTCACCAGCAGGTCCTTGTTCTCCCTGTATTCCCTGTATTCCCTGTTCCCCTTGTGGACCAATAGGACCAATAGGACCAATATCTCCATCCTTAGAGCATGATATAAATGAAATGGCGAATATTAAAATTACGCATTTGATTAAAATTGATGTAGTCTTCATTACTAAATTTTTAAAAGGTTATTTCTTATTAATGAAAGTTTGGAATAAAGGTTAACATGCGCGCATAAAAAAACCGAGGTATATGCCTCGGCTTTTTATGTTTTAAAAACAGATTAGTATTCTAATCCATAATAATCCATGACTGCATAATAGTCGCTGGTGTCTACACCAGCAGACTTTAAGTTAGATAATGTGTTTGCCTTACTTGATTTTCCGGAAGTTGTACTGTTAGATTCTATAACTATCAATTTTAACTCGTCTAATTGACCAACAGTTACAGATTTTAAGTTCTCTGTTCCTACTTCATAAAAGAACATCCAATATCTGTTCAAGCTTATTTCCACAGCAATATCGCTATTGTCACCAAGTCCAAAAGCATAAATGGGTGCGGGAATGGGAGTGTAGGTATTGCCATTTTTTGAAAGATACCCAAGAATTAAGTCATTGTCAATAACCTCTTGGGACAATGCAGTTGCATTGACTGTTATCGTTGCTCCAGATTCTGAAGAAAGGTCGTAGGTATATGTGGCTACATTGGCATTGCCATCCTCTCCGTCTTCACCGTTAGTTCCATCAGTTCCGTTAGTTCCATTTGTACCGTCAGTTCCATCTTCGCCAGCCGGTCCGGTTGCACCAGTCTCCCCTTGCTCTCCCTGTTCTCCTTGCGGACCGGGCACACCTAACGCTTCCCCGTCTTCACCGGCAGGTCCTTGTTCCCCTTGTTCTCCTTGTTCACCCTGTATTCCCTGTTCCCCTTGTGGACCAATAGGGCCAATATCTCCATCCTTAGAGCATGATGTAAATGAAATGGCGAATATTAAAATTGCGCATTTGATAAAATTTGTTGTAGTCTTCATTATTAAAATTTTAAGGTTTTATTTTAATGAAGCTTCAGTATAAAGGTTAACATAAACGCATAAAAAAACCGAGGTGTAAGCCTCGGTTTTTTATGTTTTGACATTAATCTATTTGCTGTGTGCGGTAAGCATGGTACTGCTCATTAGATCACCGTTCTTCTTATATGTTTCTTGTTTTACCATGCCTATACCTTCGGCAAGCCATACTCTAGATGGGTACACTTGGTTTGCCATCATCATTTTAGATCGGTTTTCACTAAAGAGTACAAAGCAATCGTACGTACCGGAAGGGGTAGTAACACTTTCTTTTTTTTCTACATTTCTGTTGGTCATATCTACGGTCATATTCATATTAATGCCGCTCATACTAATTTTCATTGCAACATTGGCGTCATTAAGTTGTTGACCAACGCTAAGCTCATTGGGTATTTCAATATCATTGCCAGATATTTCAATATCCATATCACCGTATTGCTGCATCATTTCAGACGGTAGTAGAGATTCGTAATCCAAGGTTACCATATTTCCAGAACATGATAAATTATAAGTAGTGCTATAGACGTCTTTTCCTTTCTGGTCTTTCATGTCTATAGCCATTGTTGCATTAGTTGTTCCGGCAGAATTAGTTGCCTCTACAACTTTGTACGTGCTTATGCCTTGAACCTTTCCTTTTTTGTTATAATTGGTGTATTCCATTGAAACACCTTCGTTCATAGGGTAAAAAGTGCTACAATTGTCTTGGGCTATAATAGCGGTAGAACAGATTATAAAAGCAAATACAAATAATTTAGTTTTCATTTTATTATAGTTAAGGTTCTGATTAATAACTATTTGAAAATATGAAAATCTATTGATCTATTTGAATCAAATGTATAATCGGTCAGTATTCACTTGCGGAGATATCATTTGTATGTACTATCGTATTTTGTATACATTAATACTGTTCTCTTGGTCTTTAAATACAAATTCGGGCTTTTTGTTTCTGTTCATATCTGCCATGTCAATAACTGAACTTCCAAAAACTGGAAAATTAGGTATGGGTTTTGCCTGGCTATCATACACATATATTTTCTGATTCTGAATGTCGGTGACAGCTACGTATATTTTATCATTGAGATAGAAAATAGTAGGTTTTGAGTATACGCCTAACTTTAGTTCGATTTTTTTATCGCGTATTTGTAGGATATTATCGTTCATTATCGCTAAAGTTCTAGATGTAGCATCCATTCCATGTTCTTTAGCCAGGTTTAAATTACTTGACGAGATTTTACCTTGCGAATCTATTTGGTACAAAATTCCATCAATAGTAGTAAACGTAAACTTGTTTTGATAAAGTCTTATGGCATTGTCCGAGAATGAAAATGTGTCTTTTACATTTATCCTTGTTTTGCCTACCCTGTTTAAAATTTTAAGTTTCCCATTTTCAAGCTTAAAAACAAGGTAGTCTTTTCTTCCAATTCTAAAGTGCTGCGGAGAATCTATAATGTTAGCTTCTGCTGTATCATAAGTGAACCCTTTTACAATATCGCCTTTACTGTTATACATGTCAACTTTTTTACCTTGAGTTACAACAAATCGATAGTTTTTATTGCCTTCGTAGTCAAATACAGATAGCGGGTTAAGGTTGCCGCCTGTGTAATTATAGGTAAATGGTTTGACCTCTTTTCCGTTTCTGTCTAAAATTATGAATTCGTTGTTTGTGGTAAATGCCAACTGTAACTTGCCATTTTTAAAAAGATCAACTTGGTGTATTTTGCCTTGTATGGTACCGTTCAATTGCTTTTTCCACAGTATTTTACCTGTATTGGAAATCAGATATAGTGTATTTTCTTGGTCTTGTACCACTATTTCTTTTCTGCCGTTGTTGTGGTTGGTTACAAATTGGGGCAAAGTTGCAAGATCGGTGTTGAATTGGGTTTCAAAAGCTTGCGAAACCGTATTTTGAACCTCTTCTTCTGTAACTTTTTTAATTAAATAATTAGTGTGGTAAAATCCGTCATCGGCAATAATTTGCGAAGCGAAAACATAATCTTTTAAATTACTGTTACTCAACGAATTTGCTAGGGTCTTAGATACCGATTCATTTAAAAGTGATGAAACACCATTAAAGTTTGACACGGATAGTGCACTTGATGTTTGAGTGAGATTGGTTTCGATGGTTTTAAACAAGGAGGTTTTGTCAAAGGTGTCACCATTTTTAATTTTAGAAATAACCGTAGTCAAACTGTTTTTAGATGTTGAGAAAATAAAGGTGTTTTCGGTTATGGTAGCATAAGGGAATTCAGTCTCCCCTACTAATGGTTGAAGAGGTTCTAATATAGTATTATCTGCCTTTAATTTCCATATGTCGTTACCGTTAAACTCTTCCGAATCTACTTTTTCATTGTTAAGGTAATCTAGTAATGTAGCAGTACCGTAAGTTCTTAAAAAGAGAACTTTTTCATTGTCTATTTCGGTAATACCTACTTCTTCAACCGTGTTTAAGAGGGAGTCTATGGTTTGGGTGGGAGTGTTGTTTAAATCCTTATTATAAATGTATTTTTTAAATTCATCAAACCCAAAAGAAGTTATATGGTTGCTGTTACTAGGAGCCAGCCTCCAAATTTTGTTCTCTATGGGTTTTGTGTTTTCAAACAATGATAAATACTGTTGATTTTTTGTATTCGCCTGTGCTATGCCGCTTAATATAAGCTCAGTGCCATGTAAAGTGGCATCGAGCGTTATCCAACTTGCAAAATCGGAAATCTTATGGTCTTTGTCTAGAAGGTGGTTAAGTAACGAATTGCCCTTGTCGATATCGAACCATATGTTTATCATTTTCTCATTATTCGCTACATCATAAAACTGTTTAAAAGAACTGTTTTTATTGGGTACGTCTATTGAACTAATATTTTCTTGAAGTAATTGTTGAGAAGAACATAGTAGCCAATATTCTTTAAGGTGCGTGGTGTAAAAAGTACTTTCGTCAATGGTATATGCTGTAATCGTATAATTATGGTATGTAAGGTTCTCTTTACTTTTGTTAGGTAATTTGTTCCATTTGTCAATAGAAAGACTATCGTTGGTAATAAATGTATAGTCTAGGTTTACGCTATCTACAGTTAGTGCAAGTAGCCCTTGTTTTATATTAGAAAAATAATTTAAACTTTTGAGAGAGGCCTTAATTTCGGAGAAAGGTTTTTCTGAAGCTAGGTTGTTCAGAATTTCATTAGTTGAAAGCTCGTTTTTGACCGATTCAAAATCATTTATCTGTAGAATTAAACTGGCGTTTTCGGGTATCACTTCTAGCGGCGAGTTTTCGTTCTTTTTTTTAGATGTACAGCTAAAACATAGCAGAGCAATAACTACATAAACAAGTAATGGCCTCATGAAAATTAAATTTCTGTAAAGTTATACTATTTGAAAAATTTTTTCACTTGTCTGGTAATAGTTTAAAAGATGTTCTGTGATACTTTGTAATGCCGTATTTTTTAATTGCTGCTCTATGCTCTTTAGTGGGGTAGCCCTTGTTCTTTTTCCAATTGTACATGGGGTATTCATCATGTAGTTTAAGCATATAGGCGTCTCGTGCGGTTTTAGCTAAAACGGAAGCAGCGGCAATACTCATGTACTTAGAATCACCTTTGATTATGCACGTATGTGGTATTTTTTGGTAAGGTTTAAATCTGTTGCCATCTACAATGATATGACTAGGCAATTGTGATAAGGATTTAATGGCAGTTTGCATAGCTAAGATAGAGGCGTTTAAGATATTGATATCATCAATAGTTTTTGGTTGAATATGAGCTATGCCATAGCATATGCAATCATTTTTCAACAATGGCTCAAGTAGCTCCCTTTTGCTTACGGTTAAGAGTTTCGAATCTGTTAAAATTGAATTCTCAAAAGATTCTGGCAGAATTATTGCTGCAGCGGTCACAGGTCCCGCCAAACAACCTCTTCCGGCTTCATCTGTACCTGTTTCGTTAATATTTTTATAAAATTTAAGAAGCATTATGTTTTTTTTAACTTAAAATTTTGAATTTTAAATATTGATTTATTGTTAAATAATTGTTTTATTTTCAACAAATTTGTCGATTTACAGAAGAAAAAATAATAATAAGTGTTTTTTTAACATATAACTTTTTTGGGTTAAGATAGCTTTTGGAATACTAAGCAAATTTTTGGACTTTTGGCGCAAGCTAATTCAAAAACAAATTTTATGAAACAGAAGTTGACGTGGATGTTGACACCTTTATTGGTGTTCTTCATGACATTTTCCTTTGCACAGGAAAAAACAGTGACCGGTGTTGTAACCGATCAAAGCGGTTTGCCTTTACCGGGAGTGTCTGTTGTAGTTGTAGGTACAACGAACGGATCTCAAACAGATTTTGATGGTAACTATGCCATTAATGTAAATCAAGGTGACAAACTAAGATTTTCTTATTTAGGTCAAAAAACAGTGACAATGAATGTTGGTGCATCCAACACCATTAATGTACAATTGGAAGAAGATGCTGAGGCATTGGAAGAAGTTGTTGTTGTAGGTTATGGTTCTAGGTCAAAAGAACTTTCTACATCTGCAATATCTACCGTATCTACCGAAAAGATAGAGGCATTTGTTCCTTCTACCAGTATTGATAACATTTTACAGGGTCAAGCAGCCGGTGTACAAGTTACGGCAGCGAACGGTAGACCTGGTAACACTGCATTCGTTCAAATTAGAGGTGTAGGGTCTATTAATGCGCAGACTACCCCATTATATGTAATTGATGGTGTTCCAATTCCTATCGATACGGAAAGAGACTTTAATCCTATTAGTAACTTGAACCCGAGCGATATTGAGACTTTCTCAATTTTGAAAGATGCGGCTACCGTTTCTAAGTATGGTTCTCGTGGTGCGAATGGTGTTGTATTGATTACCACTAAAAAGGGTAAAGCAGGTGATGCAAGAGTTAAATTCTCTTCTTCTTATGGTTTCGGTGAAATGATTCCAAACAACTTCGATTTAATGAATACTACTCAGAAACTTGAGTTAGAGCGTCAGTATGCTGCTTTGGGTGTTGGTGCTGCTACTAGCTTGCCAGGTGCTACTGCAACTCCTGAGGAAATTTCAAGATTAAATGCGTTAGATACAGATTGGCAAGAGGCTTTGCTTAAGAATTCTATAATTCAGTCGAACAATCTTTCTGTTTCTGGTGGAGATGAAAAGTTGACATACTATTTATCGTTAGGTTATGATAAGAATACAGGTATCATTGAAAATATCGATGGTTTTGAAAGAGTTTCAGCTCGTTTGAATACCAATTACCAAGCTAAAGATTGGTTGAATATTGGAGCAAATGTTTCAGTATCACGTAGTACAACAGATTTGCCAAGGGATAGAAATAATGTTCAAAACCCATTTAGGGCTATGTATGATTATAATCCTTATGAGCCTTTGTTTTTAACGAATGATGATGGGTCATTGGTGACTGATGATCAAGGTAATAATATATATAACCCAACTAGATCAGGTTTTTCAGTTGCGAATGCTTTAATTACTGAGCCAGAGGATACTAGAAACTTGTTATTAATTGGTAATATTAGTGCTGGTATGACGTTCGGAGAGAAATTTTCTAACAATTTCAGTGTAGGTTTAATCAGTAATAGATATAATAGAACATCTCGTTCAATAGCGGGTGGTGTTTTAAATTCAATTGTCGGTTCTGCTGCTTTTCCAGGTACTCAAACAGATAATTTGAATGTTGATTTCGAATACAACGTAAATAACGTATTTACGTATTCAGATACATTTAATGGTCTTCATAACCTTTCTGCGAGTTTCTTGTTGGAGTATAATGAGAATATTGCTACGAGTATGTTTGCATCAGGTAGAGGTTTTCCTTCTCCAGATATTCCATATTTAAATGTAGCTGCAGAAGCAACTTCTGTAGGTTCAAATGAATCTAGAAGAATTTTATTCTCTCAAGGTTTATTCGTTGATTATGACTACGATGGAAGATATATTGTTTCTGGTTCTGTAAGACGTGACGGTTCTTCTAGATTTGGTCCAGATAATAAGTACGGTTATTTCTATAGTGGTAGTGCTGCTTGGAACATTGCTAATGAGAGCTTCATGGAGAATTCTATTTTCAATACGTTGAAATTAAGAGCTTCTTACGGTACTTCGGGTAACCAAAACATTGGTGATTTCCAATATTTAAACTTGTTAGATTTTGCAAATACGTATAATGGTCAAACAACTGCTTTGCCTGTTGGTGTGGGTAACCCTCAAATTCAATGGGAGTCTCAGGCTATTTTTGATGTAGGTGTTGAATTTGGTTTGTTCAACAACAGATTAAATGGTGTTGTGGATTACTTTAAGAAAAACTCTCAAGATTTATTGTTAGATCGCCCAATTTCTTATACTGTTGGTGATGAAAACAACTCTATTTTCTCAAATATTGGTGAGCTAGAGAATTCAGGTATTGAAGTTTCTTTAAGCGGAGATGTTATTAGAACTCAGAATTTTAAATGGACTCTAGGTGGTAACATTACATTTATAGACAACGAAGTTGTTGAATTGGTAGATGGTGAAGATATCATAACAGGTACATTTGGAGATAACATTTTACGTGTTGGTGAAGAGATTAATTCTTACTACGCAGTAGAATATGCAGGTGTTAACCCTGCGAATGGTGAACCTTTATATTATGATCTTGATGGAAATGTAACTAATGAATTTAGTGATAGCTTTCAACAAATTCAAGAGGGTAAATCGCCAATAGCCGATTTTGAAGGTGGTTTCTATACTGCGTTTTCTTATAAAGGTTTCGGATTAAGAGGTGATTTTGTTTACAAGGGAGGTAATTATATCTATAACTTCCAACGTTCATCAGGTATTTCAATAGGGAATATTGCTTCTAACCAAAGAGTTGAAGCGTTTAACTATTGGAAGCAGCCAGGTGATACTGATGTATTGCCAAATCCAATATATCAGAGTAATGCAGACCAAACTTCTACTAGATTCTTGGAAAAAGGGGATTATTTAAGATTACGTACTGTAACGCTTGATTACAATATGCCTAGAGATATGATAGATGGTATTGGATTGAATTCTTTGAGGTTCTTTGTATCTGGTCAGAATTTATTTACTATCACAGAATTCAATGGTGACCCAGAAGTTGGTTTAGGTTCTGCAGAATCTGGTGAGCCTGGAGATACTGGTTTTGTGCCAGGGTCATTTAACCTATTTAGCTATCCAAACACAAGGTCTTATACTTTTGGTGTTGAAGTAGGATTTTAAAAACAAAAAAAAAGTTAGAAATGAAAAATAACATAAAATTATTAGTTCTTTTATTTTCGTTCGGGTTCTTTTTGTCCTGTGACGATGAGTTAAATGATCTACAACCTTTCGTAGAAGGGAATCCTGAAACATTTTTCAATAGTGTTTCAGCCTTTCAAAACGGTGTTGATGGTGCTTATAAGCAGTTGTGGAATTATTATTCAGATCCTGGTTCAGGATTACAGGGTATTCCTGACATCCTTGCGGATAATGTTATCCTTGTGAGAACAGGTAGAACTTCAAATAGTAATTATTTTGACTATAGATATGTAGCAAGTACAGGAGGAGCAATAGATTATTATTGGAGTGAAGCTTATGAGGCTGTGAATGTTGCTAATTTGGTAATAGCTCAAATCGATAATTTAGGTGATGGTGAGGATAAAGACAACATTCTAGGTCAAGCATTAGCAATTAGAGCTTGGGCTCATTTTGATTTAGTTAGAATATATGGTAAAATACCTACACAGTCTGCAGATGCAAACTCTTCTTTAGGGATTACTTATATTAAAGTCGAAGATGGTGACACCGAAGACCCGTTTGCTGAGCCTACAAGAGAAACAGTTGCTAGCAACTATGCTGAGATTATTGGCGATTTAGAAAGAGCTAGTCAGTTAATTGGTGAGGACAATGGTCAAGGTAAATTAAATACTGAAGGTGTTTATGCATTATTATCAAGAGTTTATCTTTATAACGGTGAATACCAAAAAGTAATTGATGCTGCGAATGAAGTAAGTGTGCCACTTGCTACTGCTGAAGAGTTAGAAGGTATGTATACTGATGCTAATGAAGCCGGTATCGTGGTTAAGTTAGCTATAAATACTTCATCTGAAAGTAGTGGTAATAATGTTGGGGTACTATACAGCCAAACTACATCTACTGCAGATGTTTTAGAATATGCTTTTGATTTTGATTTTTACAACAGTATTGATGAAGATGACCAAAGATTAGGTGTAATTTCTTATATCGGTGAAAATAGTGGTAATCAATACAATGCTATTAATAAATTCTTAGGTGAAACTGGGGAGGTAAATGGTCGTGTTGATGTTAAGGTAATGAGAGCTGCAGAAGTTTTGTTGAACAAAGCAGAAGCTCAGTATGAGTTAGGTCAAGATGCATTAACTACATTAAATGAACTTAGAGATTTAAGATATGTATCCTATGATGGTGGCGAATCAGGTCAAGATTTGGAAGATGCTATTCAATTTGAAAGAAGAGTTGAATTGTCTTTTGAAGGGCATAGATTCTTTGATTTAAAGCGTCGTGGCGAATCTGTACAGCGTTCAACTATGGGAGATATTATCGATGGTTCAGGAACACCTCCAGATTTCCCAACTTTAGATGCTGACAATTTCAGATTCCAATTGCCGATTCCTATTGCGGAAATCAATGCTAATCAAAACATGGTTCAGAATCCTGGATATTAAAAACAATATAATTATGAAAAAATATATATTAATAATTGCGGTATTATTTGCTTTTGTTTCTTGTGAGGAAGAAAACATAGTATTCGACAAAGAAAACGGACAAACCGGTGTCTCTTTTGCTACCACAGCATATAATGTTTCTGTCCCAGCCGAAGGCTTAACGTTAGAAGTGCCTGTAAATGTTACTACGATTTCCACTTCAGACAGGTCATTTAATGTTACGGTTGATGATGCTACTGTAGGTGATGCAACTAATTATGCACTTGGTACTGTAACAATTCCTGCAGGGGAATACAGTGGTGTATTGAATGTTTCTTTAAATTTTGACCCATTAGTCGATGGAACAGTTTATAGTTTAATTGTGAATTTAGAAGCACCTGCAGACGGAGTTGCTTTTTCTGAAACACTTGAAGTCGAATATTTTAAAGAAATCATTTGTAATGATATTGTTGTTACTGTCGTTACGGATACATATGGAGGTGAGACTACATGGGAGATTACCGATGTCGATGGAACCGTTGTAGCATCTGATGGTCCTTTTGTGAATGTTTCAGGAGGTGATACATATGTTCAAGAAGTTTACCTAGAAGACGGATGTTATACTTTTACAATATTCGATGAATATGGTGACGGTCAATCAGATGGTACAATTACTGGTAATTATACAATTACATGTTCAATTTTGAATGTATTAGAAGGAGGAGGAGCTTTTGGTTCTTCTGAAGCTAAAGAATTTTGTATAAACCAATAATAGACTAAGAAACTTCATTATAAATTATATTATAAATCAGGCTGAAGCAATTTAGCCTGATTTTTTTTTACCTTTTGATAAAGATTAGGCTTATCGTACGACAAAATATTAAACCAACTATAACTTGTTATGAAATGTAAATTATTTATCGGTGTTTTAAGTTGCCTTTTGTTAAATATTGCATGTTCTTCGGATAATGAAACTGTTGATAATTTTGAAGAAAGGGAAGAAGAAGTTGTGGAAGAGGAGTCGGTACCACAAAATCCTGTTCAAACCGAGTATCCAATTTTAGGGAAAACAGGTAGTATTTTACTATATGATAATTCTTCTTCAAAAGAAGGATATGTTTTAATCAATGAAGCTACTGAGGATCGGGTGTATTTAATGAAAAAAGATTCTGCCCAGATTATTCATGAATGGCAATTGGAATTTGGGTTGGGCAATGATGTGGAATTAATGTCAGATGGTAAGTTATTAGCTTCTTTAGGAGTAGAAAGTCCAGATTTTAGCTTTGGAGGTTTTGGTGGTATTATTCAATTAATTAATCCCGATAGCTCAATTGATTGGGAATATAGTTTGGCAAACGAAGAGCATTTAATTCACCATGATGTAGAAATGTTGCCTAATGGAAATGTATTGGCTATTGTATGGGATTTAAGATTGCCGGAAGAGTTAAAAGCTATTGGTTATTTAGGTAATGAGGAAAGGGTGTATACCGAGTCTATAATTGAAATCAATCCTGCATCGAATGAGACCGTTTGGAAGTGGGATTCTTGGGATCATATTGTTCAAGACGTCGATAATTCTAAACCATATTTTGGCGTTGTTGCTGAAAACCCTCAAAAAATTAATATCAACTTTATAGATGTTTTAAGAGAAGAGGTAGGACCAGATGGTGATATTATGCATGCAAATGGATTAAATTATGACCCAAATACCGATTTAGTTTATTTGAGTGTCAATCATTTTAGTGAGGTTTGGGTAATTGATCATAGTGCAACTGAAGAAGAAATCTTAACGGATACAGGAGGTAACTTTGGTAAAGGCGGCGATTTAGTTTATCGTTTTGGTAATCCCACTGCTTATGACAATATGAATGGTGAGCGTTTATTCTACAACAATCATTTTCCAAATATTTTAAAAGATGGACTACCCGGTGCAGGTAATATTTTAGTGTATGGAAATGGAAATGGTGATAGCAAACAATCTGTAGTTTATGAGTTTAGTTTACCGGCGGAATTGAATTTAAGTCCAAATGAAAATAATGAGCCTGAAGTTGTATGGCAATATACAAGAGATAATCTCTACTCTGCTAAAGTATCTGGAGCTCTTCGTTTGGAAAATGGTAATACATTAATTACCTCTGGTTCAATTGGGGTGATTGAAGTAACCAATGAAAAGGAAGTAGTTTGGGAATTTGAAGGAACCGGTTTTTACTGGCGATCATATCATTATGACCTGGATAGTGATGCTCTTTCTTTCTTAAACAATTAAATGGCATAATTGAATAAAGCAAATAAGAGGTGTGTTATATTTCTTCGGTTTTTAAGTTTTTAATAACAGTTTTTAAACACTCCAATTCATAATAAACAATTAAATTGATCTAAAATCAATGAATCAAATGAATAAATATTTAATGGTAATTTTCGTTGCCAATTTTGCAATTAGTAATATAAATGGACAAAATGCGTATTCGCCTGTTCCAGAAGAAGGAATAGTTAATTTCGTAACTAGTAGTACTGAAATAGAACCGAGTAAGGCAAAAGGAAGTCCATACTTGAATGAGGAATTTGTTCATGGTGAAGTAATCGTAAACGAAAAAGTTGAAGAGGTGGGTAAAATGAGATATAATGCCTATCGCAATGAAGTTGAAATTTTGGATAATCTTTCAAAGGATTCTTATTATTCGCTTTTAAAACGGGCTTATATTAAGGTAGAAATAGAAGGCAAGTTGTATCGTATTTACACATATGTTGACAATGATAAATCTATCAAAACTAGTTATTTTACAGACTTGAATGAAGGAGGTTTAAAATTGTTGTTTAAGCCAGAAGCCTTGCTTAAGCAGGCACGTAGTCCTAGTACTTCATACGAAAAGTATTCTCCTCCAACATATGTTTGGAACAGTTCTTATTATATTTTAGACAATAGAAATAAGGATAAAGAAAATCATGCAGTTAAAATACGATTAACTAAAAATAATATTTTAGATTTTACTGGTTCCAGAAAAAATGAAATGAAATTATATATAAAGGAAAATAAGTTGAATCTTAGAAAAGAGCAAGACGTTATTACTTTCCTTAATTATTATAATTCTTTATAAACTTAGTAAATGGTAAAAAAAAGCCATAGACATGTACATGTCTATGGCTTTTTTTTACTCTACCCTAAACTCGAACAATTCGGAACTGGAGGTGTTACCAAAAGAATCTGTTGTAATTACTTTCCAGTAATAAGTATTACCCGTCATAATTGTAGCTTCGATATTTGGTTCTATGGTTGTACCTAAAGATGTTGTTGGGGCATCAATATTGTCAAATAAAACTTCATAAGATACTATGTCATCATCTACATCTGAGGTAGACCATTCTAAAGTTACTGTTGTATTCGTGTTTGAAATTGTTGCTCCTCTTTGCGGATTAATTGCTACCGCGGGAAATGGAGCGTAATTTTCAATTCCTGGTCCTTGATTATAAAATGTCCAGGTATCACTTGTTGCATTAGACGAAGCTCCGTTGGCAAGTGAAATTACATACCATTCATATGGAGTTCCTCTATTTATTAAAACATCTGTTTGATTAGTTGATGAAATGGCCGTTGTAACACTTCCAGTATCCAGGTTTTTAATTTTTATTTCGTAAGAGTCTGTATTTTCAGAGGTAGACCATTGAAAATTTACGGTGCTTTTAGACTCGTCATTTGCATTTATTATACCTTCATTGCATTCCGTGTTGTCATCAGGGAATATAAGGGTAGCAGCACTAGGGTCTAGTACAACTGGCACAACAGGATCAATAGGGGGTTCGCTGTCGGAGCCGCCCCCACAAGAAATTAAAAGTATACTTGTTAAAAGTGTACAGCTTATGTATTTTGATATTCTCATTTTCTTATTATTTTGTAATTAGATAGCGTATTGCCAGATGATATATTTAAGATATAGACACCTGTTGCTAAATTATTTACACTTAATTTAATTTCATTATTATTAGGTATCATGGTTTTAGAAAATACGCTAATCCCATTAAGTTTATATAGGGAAATAGTAGCTTCTTGTTCTGAGTTTGAACCCAGTTGTATAGTTAAATCTCCCTCTTCGATTGGGTTGGGGTAGATAAATAATTTGTCACTTAATACAATCTCTTCAGAGTAAACACCTTGGCATTCTAAATTCGTTTTAACCGAGATTAATGTTCTAACGCTATCCAATGGTAAGGTTATCTCTTTTGCTGTAGTGGAATACATTTTTTCATTTAAAAATATGGTGTACAATTCTCCACCTTCTAAACTAAGTGTAACCTCGTTGTTCAATGAATTTATTTTAGCGGATACTAATAATGAACTGGGTTCAGAAATAATTAAATCATAACACACTTCATAATCTGCTTGATCTTCTACAGTTATACATAATTGATAATTACCGGCAGATAAATTGCCAAATATACTTTCATCTGTAAAACTATTGGTAACAGAAGTCGCTGTACTAGTTAATACCGCGTTGTACGTAAATGATGTATTTGCGGTCGTAATTATTATACTTCCATTATTACTGGCATTGCATGATCCACCTATAGTTTGAATTTGAAAGTTAGTATTAGGTAATGAAAAAACTTCGCACCCAGTTGTGTTGACTATAGTTCCATTTGGTGTGTCATTACATTGGTCAATATCATTTGGTACCCCGTCGTTATCACTATCGTTGTCGCAGAGATTTCCAATTCCATCTAGGTCATCATCTTCTTGGTCTGCGTTTGCAATTAGAGGGCAGTTGTCATCGGCGTCTAAAATTCCATCGTTATCATCATCTGTATCACAAACATCACCAATTCCGTCATTATCGGTGTCCAACTGGTCAGCATTTGCAATTAATGGGCAGTTGTCGTCAATATCCAAAATTCCGTCGTCATCATCGTCTTCATCATCGGGTAAGCCATCAACAACTAAGTCATCAATAATTACCCCTTCTTGTGTAACTGCGGGGTCAGACTGAAAAACTATTCTAAATACAACATTACTTTCACCTGTTAGGTTGCGCTCACCATTGGCTGTGTTAAGATTAAAGTCATAAGCATATTCGGTCATTTCGGTATTTTCCCCGGTCCATTGTGCGCCCGGACAATTTTGGCAGTCATCGGCTTCTTCAGATAAGGCATTGGTTCTATCGCTATTATACCAGTTGGGTTTACTTTCTATATTGCCTAAAATATCCCATTCCACGCCACCGTCAATAGAATATTCTATATAGACGATATCAAAATTAAGTTCTAGGTCGTAAGCCATGTTGAATTTAAGAACGGGGGCAATTATTGTTGTCATGTCATAGCAGTTGCTGAGTAAAATAGCCTTTGTGCTGTTAAGGTGTTCGCCACTTAAATTTGTTCCATATACGTTTGTACCAGAAGTGGTAGTGTTAAGTTTTGTTCCCGTGGGGGTTCCTCTTTGCCAAACAATTTCAGAACTACCGTCATTATAGTTAATTAATGATTGTTCTTCTGTCTCAAACGTATTGATTTCGCCACCAGAACCTGGTGTATTTATAAAAAATCTATTTTCAAGAGTATTGTTATCATCATAACTGTCATTCGCAATGGTAGCTGATATTGATATATTCGAAGTGCCAAAAGGAATTGAGTTTTCAATTGGTAATTCAATTGTCTCTGTTTCATTACTCAGTAGATTACCTATCCATGTGTAAGTTTTAGAGTTGTCGTTAATAATGTAAGTGATGTCAATTTGTGTTATTGGGTTCAAACCTTGATTTTCAACTGTTGCAGTAGGTGCAAATGCCTCGCACAGAACTTCGTTTGAATTCGGGGTTATAGAAACGAGTCTAACTTCATTATCTGGTATTTGTATAGGTATGGAAGATTCCCAAACACCCCTTCCATAAGTAGAAGCGATTATTTTTTCTCCATCTAAATTAATTTCAAGATCACTAATTGCAACATTTGGTAAATTGGCATAATATTCTTCCCATTCTGTAATGGTGTCGTCTAGTCTATAAACACCTAAACTGGTACCAACATATATTGGGTTTTCGGTGTGTCTGCCTTGGTGAGCTATTGAGAAAAATGCTTGATCGGTTGGAATATCGAAGGTGATGTTTTCTGAAATTGTTTCTGATTCGCCAATAGTAACCTTAAAAACTCCTCTTTCTGAAGGTTGTTCATTCTGTGCAATGCCCACTCTGTCAGATGTAGTAAGATAAATAATATTACTATCATTTGAGTTAATAGCCATATCTGAAATTTCAGAATCCATTACCTTAATAAGGCTAAAGGTGGCACCACCATTTCTACTTCTGTAAAGTATATTACTTTCAGCCGCAAATATAGTTTCAGGATTATTGGGGTCAACCTCAAGGTCGTCAATATTTCCTGTTCCAATTGAAGAGGAAATTTTATTCCATTGGTTATTTTCTAATTTGTACAAAGCATCAAAGCCGGCATAAACAGAACCGTCTGAGCTTATGGCTAGAGGGGTTATCCAATTTCCTTGTATGGTGTTGCCATTGGCATCTGTTGGTGCCGCAACAACTCCAACGGATTGTCCGGAATCTGAAGAGATAAATAAACTTCCTCCAAACTGAACAAATCCATAGACTAAACTACTATTGTTAGGGTCAATTTCATAATCCATACCATCTCCGCCGGTAAAAACATGCCATTGTTCTTGGTTTCTAATAAATCCGGCGTTGTCCTGTAGTCCACCTGTTATTTTGCCAGCATCGTTCTTTGCAACGGAAATTCTGTAGAATTGACTTATACTAATACCTGCCGTGTAATCGGTAAAAGAACTACCTCCATTTTCAGACATATAAATACCACCATCACTACCAACATAAAGTTTATTGTTGAATATTTTGATGGTATGTATATCGGCATGGGTATATCCTTGATCTGTAACGTTCCACCTATTAATTCGAATAAAAGTATCTCCGCCGTTGGTACTTTTCCAAACATTTAGGCATCCTGTGTAAACCTCGTTAAAGTTTGTGGGAGAAACTTCTATCGCAAGATCAAACCAAGCTTGGTTCGATTCGAAAATATCTTGCTCGCTAGCCGTTCTAGTAAAAGACTCTCCACTGTCCAGTGATTTGTATAATCCACCAAAAGCAAAGCTATTACCTCCTGTTAGTGCTCGTAAAACATATACTCCAGATGGGTTTGCTTCACTAACCCCTATAGTAAGTCTACCTGAACTTGAAGGAATACCATTTGTTATTTCAACAAAATTTTCTCCGCCATCTGTAGATTTGAAAAAAGTATTTGAAGATACTGCATATATGGTGTTGGGGTCATTGGGTTTTAATTTGAAATCTTGAATGTTACCACCTCTTTTAACTGTCCAAGTAGCTCCTGCATCTGTAGATTTTTGAAGACCAGCACTGGTGCTTACCCAAATGATATTCGAGTTGGTTGGATCTATGGTAATTTCGCTCATTAATAAGTTAACGTTGGAGTTGCTTGGGTTTAACCCTGTTTCATTCCAGCTATTTCCTCCGTCGGTAGATTTAAAAACACCAACACTATAGGAATCTGCTGCATCGTCATCACCGGTTGCTATATAAACAATCTGTGAATTGTTTGGATCTACTGCTATACCTGAAACTCCTATCTGTGGAAAATCATCAAATAAATTTACCCAAGAAGAACCACTATCTGTTGATTTCCATATACCACCTGCAGGTGCGCCCACATACCATATGTTTTCATTGTTTGGGTCTACGGTAATAGCATTAACCCTACCTTGCCCATTTAATGCTCCTGAATAAGTGTCGTGGGTAAAGGGACCTATTGAGTTCCAGTTGGCGATAGGGTTCGTTGCTTTACCTGTGCTTTCGTGTTTACGTTGCCATGATTCCCATAATTGACTTGAAGGGGGGAGGTTACCATTCTTGTCGATATAATGCTTCCAATAGTTCTCCCATCTTTTGTAAGGTTTAAATCCACTGCCTTTTTTAGAATAATCCTTATCGCTCCAATACTCGTTAAATGCTTTGGAGATTTCATATAAAGAATTAGTAGAGGTAACGGTTTTGGATGTTTGTTGATTTGATTTTAATTCTTTCATCCATGGCGCATTTTCATTGAATTGCGCACTAACAGTTATAACTGCAAAAAGAGCAGCTATATTAAGAAATACTATTTTCATTAACATTTTTTTATAAAAATCAGAAAAATATTTCTTTTAATTATAGACAACGTAGTTAAATTTTGATATTAAATTGTTCGTCGATTATAGATAGGCTTACAAAGTCCTTTAAACTTTCACATTTACTTAGCAACAAAAAAATTAACTTTGCAAGGGTAATTATACTTCATGAAATATATAATTCTAGTTTTATTGTGTTTGACTACTTCGATTGTTTTAGGACAAGATCCAATCGAAAGACCAGAGAAAAAGAATGACTCGCTTTCACTTGGTAAAAAGACAAAGCCAATAAACCCAAAAGAAAAAATGGAAAATGATTCTATAACATTGACTATAGAGGATTATAAGATTATTTCTTTTGAAAGGGATACTACTTATTTAGATACCACCCTAACTCTTCAAAAAGAATATAAGTACAACTATTTACGTGAAGATGATTTTGAGCTAATGCCATTTGGTAACATTGGGCAGGCATATAATGAACTTGGTGTGGATTTCGAAAGAGTAGGTAGTTATCCCAATTTAGGGGCATTGGCAAAAGACCGTAAATATTTGGAAAGAGAACAGATCAAATATTATAATGTTGCCACACCAATGACAGAGTTGTTTTTTAAGACAACATTGGAAGAAGGGCAATTGTTAGATGCGAATTTAGCGTTTAACACATCAAGAAGGTTAAATTTTTCAATTGGGTATATTGGGTTTCGATCTCTAGGCAAATATAATGATACACAAATAGAGTCTGGTAACTTTACTACAACAACTAATTATATATCAAAGAACGGGAGGTATACATTAAGAGCTCATATAGCTGCCCAAAATATCGAGTCGGAAGAAAATGGTGGTCTGTCTGATAGAGAAGAGCAGTTTGAGTCTGGTGACGAAGATTTTATCAATAGACCAAGAGTCGATGTATTGTTGGATGATGCCAACAATAAAATTTTAGGTAAAAGATATTACTTAGACCATCAATATAAATTGGTAAGAACACAACTTGATTCTACACGATTTGAAAAAACCGCTCTTTCCATAGGGCATAGTTTTGAATATGAGACCAAGTATTATCAATTTTTAGAAACCAGTAACGATACTTTGTTTGGTGACGCCATATTGAGCGAAATAGATGATAAGGCTATTTTGAAAACATTTTACAACGAGGCAAATATTCAATTTTATAATAAAACCTTGGGTAAGTTGGTTGGTGGTGTTAATATGTATAATTACGACTATTACTTTAATAGTGTATTTATTGAAGAGGATGGTACAGTTATTCCTAATAGGCTTAATGGAACTGAGATTGGTTTAGTAGGTGATTATGAAAAACGAATTGGTGGTTTTGATTTCAAAGCAGATCTACGGTATAATCTATCAGGTGAATTGGCTGGCAATGTATTCAACGCATCTGCTTCATATAGCTTGAATAAGAACAACAAAATAAAGTTCTCGCTACATACATCAACAAGGTTGCCAAATTTTAATTACTTGTTATATCAAAGCGAATATTTAAACTATAATTGGGATAATAGTGAAGTTTTTGAAAAGGAGAGGGCAAGTAGCTTAAAAGGAGAGCTGTTTTCTAAAACATGGGGTAACTTAATGGTCAAATACAGTAATTTGGATAACTACACATATTTTGCTCCGGTCTCAGATGAAGAAATTGCTGATGGTATGGATAATGCTTTTATAAAACCATTGCAAGAAGGTAATACGGTATCTCATTTAAAAGTGAAATATCAAAAGGAATTTAAAGTCGGTATGTTTGCTTTGAACAATACGGTAATGTATCAAAACGTCACTCAAGATTCTCAAGTGCTTAATGTACCTCAATTGGTGACTAGAAATACATTGTATTTTTCTTCCGATGTTTTTAAAAAAGCAATGTATTTGCAAACAGGAGTCACTTTTAAATATTTCACTGCGTATAATATGAATGGTTATAATCCTGTTCTAGGTGAATTTTATGTGCAGAACAAAGAAGAGTTGGGTGGCTATCCTTTGTTAGACTTCTTTATTAATGCAAGAATTCAGCAAACCAGAATTTATTTAAAGGCAGAACATTTCAATTCCTCTTTTTCTGGATATGACTACTATGCCGCGCCTAATTATCCTTATCGTGACTTTGTTATACGTTTTGGGTTAGTGTGGAATTTCTTTTCTTAAAAGTCAGATATTTCCATTCAAAATTATAGGTAGTAAGAGAGGCTTTAGTCTAGTTATTGTATCCCCTTCAATATTCTTGTAATTTTCTTTGTATATAAACAACGTTGAATCAGCATGGTAGGTGTTGGTTTGAAATTCCTTTCGATTTTTTATGCAAAAAGTCTTGTGTAATGGAAAATAGGTTGTAGATTTGCACCCCGCAAACGAGGAAGATGCGAGTCGGAGTCGTTAGGGAAATAGGTTCTTATATATGTTGTTTTGGTTTGGCGAAAAAAAGAAATA
>Ga0207897_100028_pt1 | contig 100070 bp, 96 predicted proteins | sample LinPmetageLP42_FD_184054 | JGI IMG/M metagenome (GOLD analysis project Ga0207897, IMG submission 184054) | Marine viral communities from the Pacific Ocean - LP-42 (SPAdes) | ecosystem: Environmental > Aquatic > Marine > Oceanic | place: Pacific Ocean | collected 2010-08-27
AACCATCGGTGGTCTGTGCCTCAACGTTATCGGGAATACCATCATCGTCACTATCAATATCCAAATGGTTAGGTATGCCATCGTTGTCCGTATCCAACGGATCGGTCAATGGATCGTTGTCCCCATCTAAATTCGGGTCTTCAACGGTATCTAAGATACCATCATTGTCATCGTCAAGGTCCACACTATCGGGAACCCCATCACCATCAGTATCAATCTGACAAACTACAGGTTTTAAATTTAGTATAATTGCACTTTTAAGAGGAGAAGTGGTATAAAATTCAATATGACTTGCAAGTGCTGTAGACTCCCAGGTAAACCTTTCGTGCTCATCAACTAAAGTATTAGTATCATTACTAACAAAATAATTATTTTCATCGACCTCAGTTGTTAGACCATTAGCTAAAACTGCATTTGTGAATTCATAACCAACTCCATCAAGAGCAATTATTCCATCTTGACTGTTTCCTGCTACCAATTCAGAATGTTGAGCTACAATTAGTACAGGAACAGTACCAGAAATAGTAAATGTTGTACTTAAACCATTCTGAACCAAAAACAAACCAGAACTAAATGTACTACCTCCAGACATACTCACGATAATGCTCCCTGCCGGTAAACCCCATTTATAACTGACATCAACATTATTTGCTATCAAACCTCCACCAGTAACACCTTTTCCTACACCTAAATCTTCCGCACTAATTTCTTTGCTATCTAATTCAGTACAATATTCAGTATTAAGTAAACTATTCAATTTAACTACAGTACGCTCTGGAGATGATTCACCTCCATATATACTATTTGCACAAAAAAAAGTAACAAAAAAAAGAAGAAAGAAACTAGAATTATCTAAAATAAATCTGTTAATTTTTAAGAAAGTAATTTTACCCATAAGTGTTAGTGTTTTACTAATCACCATGGCAAATGGTAGTGTTTTTAATGTTCTTTATAAGAAAGTGGGGCAGTCTTATTAAAACGTTGCTAAGATATATTAAAATGAATTGAACTCAAATTCTTTTTCGATTAACCCTCAAAATCAATAGTTAATCGGTCAATTAATTAGTTTAATTGATGTAAACAATTTAACATTTATTTAAATACGTTAATTTTTATAATATGGATCATTTTCATGAATAAAATCCAATTCTTAATTTAAAATTGGACTTGTTTATGTATGTTTTTATAATATTCCCCACCAAAGGATAAGCATGTATTCTTAAATGTTAAGTATCTATTTTATCTTACTTTTGCACAAATTTTTTATATGAGCTTCAAACAAGAAATAGAACGAAGAAGAACCTTTGGTATCATCTCACACCCAGATGCAGGTAAAACTACTTTAACAGAAAAGCTTTTACTTTTTGGAGGTGCTATTCAAGAAGCAGGTGCCGTTAAAAATAATAAAATCAAAAAATCGGCAACTAGTGATTTTATGGAAATTGAAAGACAAAGGGGTATCTCTGTCGCTACTTCTGTACTTGCTTTCAATTATAAAAATAAGAAGATTAATATTCTAGATACTCCTGGGCACAAAGATTTTGCTGAAGATACTTTTAGAACGTTAACTGCAGTAGATAGTGTTATTGTTGTTATTGATGTAGCCAAAGGTGTTGAGGAGCAAACTGTAAAACTGGTTGAAGTTTGTAGAATGCGTAAAATACCTATGCTGGTATTCATTAATAAGTTAGATAGAGAGGGTCAAGATGCTTTCGACTTATTGGATGAATTGGAGCAAAAACTAGGACTTTCTGTCACCCCATTAAGTTTTCCTATAGGAATGGGTTATGATTTTAAAGGTATCTACAATATTTATGAAAAGAATATTAATTTGTTTAGCGGTGACAGCAAAAAGAACATAGAGGAAACCATAGCTTTTGACGATGTTACCAACCCAGATTTAGATAAAATAATTGGTAGTAACGCTGCTGCAGAATTACGAGATAATCTTGAATTGGTTTGGGGTGTATATCCAAAGTTCAACAAAGAACTTTATTTAAAAGGAGATCAACAACCTGTATTTTTTGGTTCAGCCTTAAATAATTTTGGAGTTCGGGAGTTACTTGATTGTTTTATTCAAATTGCACCTACCCCTCGTTCAAAAAATGCTGAAGAGAGGTTAGTAGAGGCTACCGAAAAAGCTATGACCGGTTTTGTATTTAAAATACATGCCAATATGGATCCTAAGCATAGAGATCGTCTTGCTTTTATTAAAATTGTCTCTGGAACTTTTGAAAGAAACAAACCCTACTTACATGTAAGACATGGTAAAAATTTAAAATTTTCCAGCCCCAATGCATTTTTTGCTGAGAAAAAGGAAATTGTAGATATTTCTTATCCAGGTGATATTGTTGGCCTGCATGATACCGGCAACTTTAAAATTGGCGATACTTTAACCGAGGGCGAAACACTACATTACAAAGGAATACCAAGTTTTTCTCCAGAACATTTTAGATACATAAATAATGCAGACCCTTTAAAATCAAAACAACTCAATAAAGGTATTGACCAATTAATGGATGAAGGAGTTGCTCAATTATTTACCTTAGAGATGAATGGTAGAAAAGTTATTGGTACTGTAGGAGCATTACAGTTTGAGGTAATTCAATATAGATTGGAGCATGAATATGGTGCCAAATGTAGCTACGAAAATTTCAATGTTCACAAAGCGTGTTGGGTTGGTACTGAAAACAGAAAAACAGATGAGTTCAAGGAATTTGAACGGGTAAAACAAAAATTCTTGGCAAAGGATAAAAGAGGACAATTGGTTTTCTTGGCAGATTCTCAATTTTCTCTACAAATGACTCAACAAAAATACCCGTCGGTCAAGTTACATTTCACTTCAGAATTTGAATAAAAAAAAGCCCAATTAAAAATTGGGCTTTTTTTTATGCTTCTCCAGTTGGACCAAAATTTATTGGTATAGAAGGTTGTTCATAATCCTTTATTGTTCCGTGAGCTTTTTCGAAACGCTGTACATTATCATTCAATGCCTTTAAAAATTTTTTGGCATGTTGAGGGGTTAAAATAATTCTACTTTTAACCTTTGCCTTTGGTGCTCCTGGCATCATACTAATAAAATCAACAACAAATTCAGAGACTGAATGATTGATAATAGCTAGATTGGAGTATATCCCTTCTGCCATTTTCTCATCCAATTCAATATTTATTTGTTTCTGATTCGGATTTTTATTGTCACTCATGCGTAATTTATATTAAAAAAATAACCCTCAAATTTTATTTGAGGGTTATTGAATTATTAGAATCTTAATGCCTCTTTTCTGGCCATTATTTCATCATACTCTTCTTTAGACCCAACGATTATACTATCATAGTCTCTCATACCCGTACCTGCCGGAATCTTATGACCTACAATAACATTCTCCTTCAGACCTTCTAAAGTATCTACTTTACCACTTACAGCAGCTTCATTTAATACTTTAGTCGTTTCTTGGAACGATGCTGCAGATATAAATGATTTCGTCTGTAATGATGCTCTTGTAATACCTTGAAGTATTGGGGTAGCCGTTGCAGAAACTGCATCTCTAGCTTCAACCAATGCCTTATCTCCACGTCTCAATAAAGAATTTTCATCTCTCAACTCTCTAGGAGTTACAATTTGACCCGGTTTAAGGTTATCAGAATCACCCGCTTCCATTACCACTTTCTTACCAAAGATTTCATCATTTTCTTTAATGAAGTCATCTTTATGAATCAATTGATTCTCTAAGAATATCGTATCACCTGGATCCTGTATTCTTACTTTACGCATCATCTGTCTAACAACTACCTCAAAATGTTTGTCATTAATTTTCACACCTTGCAGTCTATATACCTCTTGAACTTCGTTCACCAAGTATTGTTGTACCGCAGATGGTCCTTTAATTGCTAAGATATCCTCAGGAGTAATAGATCCATCAGATAATGGCATACCAGCTCTAACATAATCGTTCTCTTGTACTAAGATTTGATTAGATAGTTTTACAAGATATTTCTTTACCTCACCTAATTTAGACTCAATAATGATCTCTCTATTACCTCTCTTTATCTTACCAAAAGAAACAACACCATCAATTTCAGATACTACAGCTGGGTTAGATGGGTTTCTAGCTTCGAATAATTCGGTAACTCTTGGAAGACCACCGGTAATATCACCTGCTTTAGCAGATTTACGTGGTATTTTCACTAAAGTTTTACCTTCTTTAATCTTATCTCCATCATCAACCATAATGTGAGAACCTACAGGTAGGTTATAAGAACGCAATGTTTCTCCTTTTGCATCTTGAATCAATAATGTTGGTATCAACTTCTTGTTTCTAGATTCAGAGATTACTTTTTCTTGGAAACCAGTTTGCTCATCTATTTCTACTTGATAAGTAACACCTTGCTCAATATTCTCATAAGCAATCTTACCTGGGAATTCAGAAACGATTACACCGTTATATGGATCCCAAGAACAAATAACATCACCTTTTTCAACCTTAGCTCCATTCTCCACAAATAATTGAGAACCATAAGGAATATTACTAGTACTTAACGTGATACCGGTTTTAGCATCAACAACTTTTATTTCAGTTGTTCTTGATATTACGATTTCTGCTGGTTTACCATCAGAACCTTCACCTGTTACCGTTCTTAAATCTTCGATTTCAGCGATACCAGAGAATCTTACCTCTAATTTATTATCTTCAGAAATGTTACCCGCAATACCACCTACGTGGAATGTTCTAAGTGTAAGCTGTGTACCCGGCTCTCCAATTGATTGAGCGGCAACTACACCAACAGCTTCACCTCTTTGCACCATTTTATTGGTTGATAGGTTTCTACCGTAACATTTAGCACAAATACCTTTTTCTGCCTCACATGTAAGTGCTGAACGTACCTCGATTTTTTCAATCGGAGATGCTTCAACTCTCTTCACATCAGATTCCATGATTTGCTGACCTGCCTCAAGAACTAATTCTTCGGTCATAGGGTTATATACATCATGTAATGAAACACGACCTAATATTCTTTCACCTAAGCTTTCAACTACTTCTTCATTCTTCTTAAGTGCTTGTACTTCTACTCCTCTTAATGTACCACAATCCTCTGTATTGATAATTACATCTTGAGAAACATCAACCAATCTTCTTGTTAGGTAACCAGCATCCGCCGTTTTCAAAGCGGTATCCGCAAGACCTTTACGAGCACCGTGGGTTGAAATAAAGTATTCCAAAATTGAAAGACCTTCCTTAAAGTTAGAAAGAATAGGGTTTTCAATAATTTCACCACCACCAGCAGTTGATTTTTTAGGTTTAGCCATTAACCCACGCATACCTGTTAACTGACGAATTTGCTCTTTAGAACCTCTTGCACCAGAATCAAGCATCATATACACAGAGTTGAAACCTTGTTGATCCTCACGGATACGTTTCATAGCCAACTCCGTCAACATAGCGTTAGTCGATGTCCAAACATCAATAACTTGATTGTATCTTTCATTATTCGTAATAAGACCCATGTTATAGTTGGCCATAATGCCATCTACTTGACCATTTGCCTCACCGATCATATCCATTTTTTCAGCTGGGATAATAATATCCCCTAAACTAAAGGACAATCCACCTTTAAAGGCGAATTCATAACCCATAGTTTTTATTTTATCCAAGAATGCAGCAGTTGCAGGTACACTTGTTACCGCTAAAATATCACCAATGATATTTCTTAAAGCTTTTTTATTCAAAACTTGGTTAATATAACCTGCTTCTTCTGGTACGTTCTTATTGAATAATACACGGCCAACAGTTGTAGGTATAATTTGATTAACCAACTCTCCTTCTTCGTTAAAATCTTTAGCTCTAACCTTAATACCTGCATTTAAGTTAACCTTGCCTTCATTGAAAGCAATTTCTACCTCTTCTGCAGAATAAAAAGTTAAACCTTCTCCGATAATTGGAACTTCGGGAGTTGACTTACGTTCTTTGGTCATATAATAAAGACCCAAGACCATATCCTGTGATGGTACCGTAATTGGCGAACCGTTCGCTGGATTTAATATGTTTTGAGAAGCAAGCATTAATAATTGTGCTTCCAAAATAGCTTCTGGACCCAATGGTAAGTGAACCGCCATTTGATCCCCATCAAAATCCGCATTAAATGCAGTACAAGCCAATGGGTGTAGACGAATTGCCTTACCTTCTATTAATTTAGGTTGGAATGCTTGGATACCCAAACGGTGTAATGTAGGAGCCCTGTTCAATAAAACTGGGTGACCCTTCAATACATTTTCTAAAATATCCCAAACTACCGGCTCTTTTTTATCTATAATTTTCTTAGCAGACTTTACCGTTTTTACAATACCTCTTTCAATCAATTTTCTGATTACAAAAGGCTTATAAAGTTCTGCAGCCATATCTTTAGGAAGACCACATTCATATAGGTTCAATTCAGGTCCAACAACAATTACAGAACGTGCAGAATAATCAACACGCTTACCTAGTAAGTTTTGACGGAAACGACCTTGTTTACCTTTCAATGAATCTGAAAGCGATTTTAATGGTCTGTTAGATTCAGTTTTTACAGCTGAAGCCTTTCTTGTGTTATCAAACAAAGAATCTACCGCTTCTTGAAGCATACGTTTTTCATTACGTAAAATTACTTCAGGAGCCTTTATTTCAACTAATCTTTTTAGACGGTTATTACGGATAATTACCCTTCTATAAAGATCATTTAAATCTGATGTTGCAAAACGACCTCCATCCAATGGTACCAATGGACGTAATTCTGGTGGAATAACCGGAATTACTTTCATAATCATCCATTCTGGTTCGTTTTCTCTATTCTCTTGAGATTCCCTTAACGCCTCAACAACTTGTAATCGTTTAAGTGCTTCAGTTTTTCTCTGCTTAGAAGTCTCTGTATTTGCTTTATGTCTAAGCTCAAAAGAAAGCTCTTTAAGATTTATTCTCCCCAATAAATCAATTAAACACTCTGCACCCATTTTAGCTATAAACTTATTAGGGTCAGAATCTTCTAAATACTGATTTTCTTGAGGAATCGTATCTAAAATATTCAAATACTCTTCTTCGGTCAAGAAATCCATTTTATTGATTTCTTCACCTTCTGGACCTTTAGCAATACCTGGTTGAATTACTACGTAACGTTCGTAGTAAATGATCATATCCAATTTCTTGGAAGGTAAACCTAAAAGATATCCTATTTTATTAGGTAATGAACGGAAATACCAAATATGTGCAACTGGTACTACCAAGTTAATATGACCTACACGATCTCTACGAACTTTCTTTTCAGTTACCTCTACCCCACAACGGTCACATACGATACCACGGTAACGAATACGCTTATATTTACCACAAGCACACTCATAATCCTTTACAGGACCAAAGATACGCTCACAGAATAAACCATCACGTTCTGGTTTGTGAGTTCTATAGTTAATTGTTTCTGGCTTTAAAACTTCACCTCTAGATTCTGCCAAAATAGATTCTGGAGAAGCTAAACCTATGGAAATTTTATCAAACCTTTTTACTTGGTTATTATCTTTTATTCTAGCCATAATAGCGTTCTGATAATGTTTTAATTTGTTTTACTTAATAGTCTTCAATACTAACTATTGAACTATTCTTCCAATCTAATATCCAAACCTAATCCCTTAAGTTCGTGCATTAAAACGTTGAAAGATTCTGGTAAACCAGGCTCTGGCATTGTTTCACCTTTAACAATGGACTCATAGGTTTTAGCTCTTCCGATTACATCATCAGACTTAACCGTTAATATCTCACGTAAAGTTGCAGATGCACCATAAGCTTCTAACGCCCATACCTCCATTTCACCAAATCTCTGACCACCAAATTGAGCTTTACCACCCAAAGGTTGTTGTGTAATAAGAGAATATGGTCCTATAGAACGTGCGTGCATCTTATCGTCTACCATGTGACCAAGCTTCAACATATAAATAACCCCAACTGTTGCAGGTTGATCAAAACGTTGTCCTGTACCACCATCGAATAAGTATGTGTGTCCGAATCTTGGAATACCAGCATCATCGGTATATTTATTGATCTCTTCTAAAGTAGCACCATCAAAAATTGGCGTAGCATACTTTCTACCAAGTTTAAGACCAGCCCAACCTAATACTGTTTCATAGATTTGACCAATGTTCATACGAGAAGGTACACCTAACGGATTCAATACAATATCAACCGGAGTTCCATCTTCCAAGAAAGGCATATCTTCATGACGTACAATTCTTGAAACGATACCCTTGTTACCGTGACGACCTGCCATTTTATCACCAACTTTAAGCTTACGCTTTTTAGCGATATATACTTTAGCAAGTTTCATAATACCTGCTGGTAATTCATCTCCAACTGATATGGTAAACTTATCTCTTCTTAGGTTACCCTGTAAATCGTTAAGCTTAATCTTATAGTTATGAAGAAGATCGGCAACTAATGCGTTTGTATCTGCATCTGTTGTCCAACTACCACCTACCAAGTGTGCAAAATCATCAACAGAGTTCAACATCTTCATTGAGTACTTCTTACCTTTAGGCAATACCTCTTCACCTAAATCATTAAGAACACCTTGAGAAGTTTTACCGTTTACAATCGTAAACAATTTCTCTACTAAAACATCTTTTAACTCTTGGAATTTTACTTCGTATTCCAATTCAAGTTTAGAAAGCTCTTCTTTATCTTCAGAACGCTTTCTCTTATCTTTTACAGATCTAGAGAATAACTTCTTATCAATTACAACACCTCTTAACGAAGGAGAAGCCTTTAAAGAAGCATCTTTTACATCACCAGCTTTGTCACCAAATATGGCACGTAATAATTTCTCTTCTGGAGTTGGATCAGACTCACCTTTTGGAGTAATCTTACCAATAAGAATATCACCAGGTTTTACTTCTGCACCTATTCTGATCATACCATTTTCATCAAGGTCTTTTGTTGCCTCTTCAGAAACATTCGGTATATCATGAGTAAGTTCTTCAGCTCCCAATTTGGTATCTCTTACTTCAAGAGAATATTCATCAACATGAATAGATGTGAAAATATCTTCACGTACAACTTTTTCAGAAATTACAATTGCATCCTCAAAGTTGTAACCCTTCCAAGGCATAAATGCCACAGTTAGGTTTCTACCTAATGCCAATTCACCTTTTTCAGTTGCATAACCTTCACAAAGAACTTGTCCTTTCTTAACTCTATCACCAACTTGTACAATTGGTTTTAGGTTAATATTAGTTCCCTGGTTTGTTTTTCTAAACTTCACCAAGAAATAAGTCTTGCTATCTTCTTCGAAACTGATCAATCTCTCCTCATCAGTTCTATCATATTTGATGGTAATTTTCTGAGCATCTACATACTCGATTACACCATCACCTTCAGCATTTATCAATACTCTAGAATCAGAAGCTACTTGACGCTCTAATCCAGTACCAACAATTGGAGACTGTGGTTTTAACAAAGGAACTGCTTGACGCATCATGTTAGATCCCATCAAAGCCCTGTTTGCATCATCATGCTCCAAGAAAGGAATCAATGAAGCCGATATGGAAGCAATTTGGTTAGGAGCAACATCCGTATATTGAATTTCAGATGGATCTACTACTGGGAAATCACCTTCTTCTCTAGCAATAACCTTTTCAGCATCTATAGTACCATCTTCTTTCATAGGAATGTTCGCTTGAGCAATTTTCATTCCTTCTTCCTCTTCTGCACTTAAATATGCATAGTTCTTATAATCAACAACAGAGTCAGTTACTTTTCTATATGGTGTCTCTAAGAATCCCATTGGGTTTACTTTCGCAAACACCGATAATGAAGAGATTAAACCAATGTTCGGACCTTCAGGAGTTTCAATAGGACATAAGCGACCGTAGTGCGTGTAATGAACATCACGTACCTCAAAACCAGCACGTTCTCTAGATAAACCACCTGGTCCTAATGCCGATAATCTTCTCTTGTGCGTAATCTCTGCCAATGGATTCGTTTGATCCATAAACTGAGACAACTGGTTGGTACCAAAGAAAGAATTAATTACAGAAGACAATGTCTTGGCATTAATCAAATCTATAGGTGTAAACACCTCGTTATCACGAACGTTCATACGCTCACGAATTGTTCTTGCCATACGAGCAAGACCAACACCGAACTGAGAAGATAATTGTTCACCTACAGTTCTAACACGACGGTTAGACAAGTGGTCAATATCATCAATCTCTGCTTTTGAGTTAATTAACTCAATCAAATATTTTATAATAGTTATGATATCTTCTTTGGTCAAGACTTGCTTATCCATTCCAATATCCAACTGTAATTTCTTGTTCATTCTATAACGACCAACTTCACCTAAGTTGTAACGTTGATCTGAAAAGAATAACTTATCTATAATACCACGAGCAGTTTCTTCATCTGGCGGTTCTGCATTACGCAATTGACGATAGATATGCTCAACAGCTTCTTTTTCAGAATTCGTTGGATCCTTCTGTAGGGTATTATGAATAATAGCGTAATCAGATTGCGCATTATTTTCTTTATGTAAAAGAATTGTTTTTACATCTGCATCAATAATTTCTGCAATGTGTTCTTTTTCAAGAATAGTGTCACGATCTAAAACTATCTCGTTACGTTCAATTGACACCACCTCACCTGTATCCTCATCTACGAAATCCTCGTGCCATGTGTTCAACACTCTTGCCGCTAATTTGCGACCTAGTACTTTTTTAAGTCCGGCATTAGAAACCTTAACTTCTTCAGAAAGGTCAAAAATCTCTAATATATCCTTATCACGCTCAAAACCTATAGCCCTGAACAAAGTAGTAACCGGTAATTTTTTCTTCCTATCGATATAAGCGTACATAACGCCATTGATATCGGTAGCAAATTCTATCCAAGAACCTTTAAAAGGAATTACCCTAGCAGAATATAATTTTGTTCCATTTGCATGGAAAGACTGACCAAAGAAAACCCCTGGAGATCTGTGTAACTGAGATACCACAACTCTTTCAGCTCCGTTGATAACGAAAGTACCACTTGGAGTCATGTAAGGAATGGTCCCTAAATAAACATCTTGTACTATAGTCTCAAAATCTTCATGTTCTGGATCTGTACAATATAATTTTAAACGTGCTTTTAACGGAACACTATAAGTAAGACCACGCTCAATACATTCTTGAATTGAATATCTAGGTGGATCTATGAAATAATCAAGGAATTCCAATACAAACTGATTTCTGGTATCAGTAATTGGGAAATTTTCCATGAAGGTGTTATAAAGACCTTCATTACCTCTTTCATCTGATTTAGTCTCAAGTTGAAAAAAGTCTTGGAAAGATTTAATCTGAATATCTAAGAAATCCGGATAATCCGGTGTGTTTCTTGCAGAAGCAAAGCTTATTCTTTCAGTATTATTTGTGAACATCTACGGACAGTGTTTTGATCGTGAGTACTAGTTGGGTAGTATACCTCTTGATATACCTAATTCTATAAAAAGGCTTAGGTCTAAACGCAAAAAGCGCAAAGACCTAAACCAAAAGTAATATGGTTGTCGCTATTATTTAAGCTCAACTTCTGCTCCAGCTTCTTCCAATGATTTTTTGATACCTTCCGCTTCGTCTTTAGATACACCTTCTTTTACTGCTTTTGGTGCACTATCAACGATATCTTTAGCATCTTTCAAACCTAAACCAGTTAATTCCTTAACTAATTTTACAACTGCTAATTTAGAAGCACCTGCTGCTTTCAAAATAACGTCGAATTCAGTTTTCTCTTCTGCTGCTTCACCAGCTTCACCACCACCACCGGCAGCTACCGCTACTGCTGCTGCTGCAGGCTCAATACCGTATTCTTCTTTTAATATATCAGCTAACTCGTTTACTTCTTTAACTGTTAAGTTAACTAATTGTTCTGCGAAATCTTTTAAATCTGCCATTTTCTATCGTTTAATAAAATTTTTAAAATATACTTAGTTTATTGTGCGTACTTATTTCTCGGATAATGTTTTAAGGATACCAGCGATTTTACCACCACCAGACTTAAGACCAGAAATAACATTCTTGGCTGGAGATTGTAACAATCCAATTATTTCGCCAATCATTTCTTCCTTAGACTTAATGCTAACTAAAGCTTCCAAGTTTTCATCACCTATGTAAATTGCTTCTTCAACAAAAGCTCCTTTCAATAAAGGCTTATCAGATTTTTTTCTGAAGTTCTTTATTAATTTTGCAGGAGCATTGGCAACTTCTGAAAACATAAGAGAAGTATTCCCTTTTAACGTTTCAGGTAATTCACCAAATTCTTTATCAGAAGCTTCCATTGCTTTAGCAAGCAATGTATTCTTAACTACAGCTAGTCTAATATCAGCTTTAAAACAAGCTCTTCTTAAATCAGAAGTTGTACCTGCATCTAAACCTGAGATATCAGCCACGTAAATAGTGCTGCTATCTGCCAACTGCGTAGTCAAATCTTTTATAACCGTTGCTTTTTCTTCTCTTGTCATACTATTAATTTTTAACTACCAGTTGTTAAACTGACTTTGGATCTAATTGCAAACTAGGACTCATGGTACTAGACATGAAGATTGTCTTCATATAAACACCTTTGGCCGCAGTTGGCTTCATCTTATTCAAAGTATCCAACAACTCCTTAGCATTATCCGCTATTTTATCAGCAGAAAAAGAAGCCTTACCTATCGCAGCATGTACGATACCTGTTTTATCAACTTTAAAATCTATCTTACCTGCTTTAACTTCAGATACAGCTTTCGCTACATCCATAGTTACAGTACCTGTTTTTGGATTAGGCATTAAACCTCTTGGTCCTAATACTCGACCTAAAGGACCTAATTTACCCATTACGCTTGGCATGGTGATAATAACATCAACATCTGTCCAACCGCCTTTAATCTTCTCCAAATACTCATCTAACCCAACATAGTCTGCACCAGCTTCTTGAGCTTCTGCTTCCTTATCAGGGGTCACCAAAGCCAAAACTTTTACATCTTTACCAGTTCCGTGAGGTAATGTAACTACACCACGAACCATCTGATTTGCTTTTCTTGGATCTACACCCAAACGAACAGCTAAATCTACTGATGCATCGAATTTTGTATTGGTTATCTCTTTAATTAAAGCTGAAGCTTCTGTAACAGAGTATAGTTTATCTTTCTCTATTTTAGACTGAGCTTCTTTTTGCTTCTTTGTCAACTTTGCCATTTAATTACTTTTAAGATTTTAAAAAGGTCTTTTTCCTGCAACCTTCATACCCATTGAACGAGCAGTACCAGCTATCATACTCATAGCAGATTCAACTGTAAATGCGTTAAGGTCAACCATTTTATCTTCGGCGATCGCCTTGATTTGGTCCCAGGTAACACTACCTAATTTTACTCTGTTAGGTTCGCCAGATCCTTTTTTAATCTTAGCCGCTTCCAATAGCTGAATTGCCGCCGGTGGTGTCTTTACAACAAAGTCGAACGACTTATCTTTGTAAACGGTGATAACAACTGGTAATACTTTACCTGGTTTATCCTGCGTACGAGCATTGAACTGCTTACAGAACTCCATAATGTTAACACCAGCAGCACCTAAGGCGGGTCCAACCGGTGGCGATGGATTCGCTGCACCTCCCCTAACTTGTAGTTTAACTACTTTACCTACTTCTTTTGCCATTGTTTAAAATTAAATTGAAAGTGTGTTTACGGAAGCAACACTACTTTAATTATATGTATGTAACACTTAATTTAAATACTTAAATCTTTTCTACTTGCATATAGCTAAGCTCTAATGGTGTTTTTCTACCAAAAATCTTAACCATTACCTCTAGCTTACGCTTTTCTTCGTTTATTTTCTCAACGGTTCCATTGAAGCCATTAAAAGGACCATCAATTACTTTAACCGTTTCACCAAAAACAAATGGAATAGCAACACTATCGGTATTAACAGCCAACTCATCAACCTTACCTAACATTCTGTTGACCTCATTCTTTCTCAAAGGAACAGGATCTCCACCTTTTGTTTCACCTAAAAACCCAATAACATTAGTTATAGATCTTATAATATGAACCATCTCTCCGCCTAAATTAGCTTTGATCATGATGTACCCCGGAAAATAAACCCTCTCTTTGTTGATTTTCTTTCCGTTTCTTATCTGAACTACTTTTTCAGTAGGAACAAGAACATCCTCTAAATAGTCTGAAAAACCATGACGCTCTACTTCACTTTCAATGTATCCTTTGATTTTATTCTCTTGACCACTTACAGCGCGTACAACGTACCACTTTTTCTCTAATACCTCTGACATAGTCCTATTAGTTTAAAACGTAGTTGAAATAAGACTTGATCACTTTACTAAAAACCGTATCTACACCCCATGTAGCCAAAGCAAAAAGGATAGAAAACACAGCTACAATCACCATAAGATTAGATGATTCTGCACGTGAAGGAAGAGTAACATTATTCCTTAACTCTTCAACGGATTCTTTTATATATGTGAACATTCAAATACTGTTTTACAATTTCAACAAATAGGATTATACACCCAAATTCTATTGTGGCACGGGAGGAGAGACTCGAACTCCCGACACCTGGTTTTGGAGACCAGTGCTCTACCAACTGAGCTACACCCGTATGAACGATGAATCAAATCACCTATTCTATATTTTGCATGTAAAGGTGTCCCGCTTGAGCAGGACACCCTTATACACAATACTCTTATTAGATTAAAATTAATCTATAATCTTAGTTACCTGACCAGCACCTACTGTTCTACCACCTTCACGGATAGCGAAACGAAGACCTACGCTCAATGCGATTGGCTGAATCAATTCAACTGTAATTGTAAGGTTATCACCAGGCATAACCATTTCAACTCCTGAAGGAAGTGCAATGTTACCTGTTACATCCGTTGTTCTTACGTAGAACTGTGGACGATAGTTATTATGGAATGGTGTATGACGACCACCTTCTTCTTTTTTCAACACATAAACCTCAGCTTCGAATTTAGCATGTGGCTTAACAGAACCTGGCTTACAGATTACCATTCCACGGCTAATTTGAGATTTTTCAATACCTCTTAATAAGATACCTACGTTATCACCAGCTTCACCTCTATCCAAAATCTTACGGAACATTTCAACCCCAGTAATAGTAGAGTTTAATTTCTCAGCACCCATACCGATGATTTCAACTGCATCACCAGTATTAGCGATACCAGTCTCAATACGACCTGTCGCAACAGTACCACGTCCTGTAATTGTAAATACATCTTCAACAGGCATTAAGAAATCTTTATCAACATCTCTCTTAGGAAGCTCAATCCAATCATCAACAGCAGCCATTAATTCCATAACCGTGTCAACCCATTTTTGCTCACCGTTCAATGCACCTAATGCAGATCCAGCGATCACAGGCCCATTATCACCATCATACTCATAGAAAGAAAGTAATTCTCTTACTTCCATCTCAACAAGCTCGATCAATTCCTCATCATCAACCATATCCACTTTATTCATGAATACAACAATTCTTGGAATACCAACCTGGCGACCTAATAGGATATGCTCACGTGTTTGTGGCATAGGACCATCAGTAGCAGCAACAACCAAAATAGCACCATCCATCTGAGCAGCACCAGTAACCATGTTCTTTACGTAATCCGCGTGACCAGGACAGTCAACGTGCGCGTAGTGACGGTTAGCTGTAGAATACTCTACGTGTGATGTGTTAATTGTAATACCTCTTTCTTTTTCCTCAGGAGCGTTATCGATAGAATCGAAACTTCTCAATTCAGAAAGACCTGCATTTGCCAAAACAGTAGTAATAGCAGCAGTCAATGTAGTTTTACCGTGATCCACGTGTCCAATAGTACCTATATTTAAGTGCGGTTTGGAACGATCGAAAGTTTCCTTTGCCATGTTTAATGTATTTTAATCTTAGTTTATATTAGTGTACAAATTTATACCTTAATTGAGCCAATGACGAGATTTGAACTCGTGACCTCTTCCTTACCAAGGAAACGCTCTACCCCTGAGCTACACCGGCGTAAAGTGTTGAATCTACCATATAGCAGATTCCTGCCTTCGCAGGAATGACATTTCTGTCAAATTTATAGAGCGGGAGACCGGGTTCGAACCGGCGACATTCAGCTTGGAAGGCTGACGCTCTACCAACTGAGCTACTCCCGCTTATAATATTACAATATTTCAATAAAACACTTTAAAAAAAATTTGTGGGGAGAGCAGGATTCGAACCTGCGAAGACGTAGTCAGCAGATTTACAGTCTGCCCTCGTTGGCCGCTTGAGTATCTCCCCTCAAACTATTATTTTAAAGAACTTCAGAGCCGATGGAGGGACTCGAACCCACGACCTGCTGATTACAAATCAGCTGCTCTAGCCAGCTGAGCTACATCGGCTTATTTTACGGTTTTAATCGCCATAAAAAAGCCCGCTATTTCTAACGGACTGCAAATGTATAGTATTTTTTGTTTATTCAAAACAAATTTTGAAAAATTTTTATCAAGCTTGTAATCTTAATTTCTGCTTTTGTTTTATTAGCCTACGTTCCAGGGAACTACAAGCAGAATCCACAGCCTCTTCAAATGACTTACATTGTTTTTTTACCACGAATTTATCTTTTGGAACCGAAATTTTTATCTCCACTATCTTATTCTCTTTTGCACTTGTATTTTCGACTTTCATATATACATCAGAGCTAATTACCTTAGAATAAAAGGTTTCCACCTTATCAAGTCTGTTTTGAAGAAAATTAATCAATTTTCTGTCTGCATTGAAATTTACCGATTGCGTATTTACTTTCATAGTCAGGAAATTTATAGGCTTTAAGAATTTAGCCAGATTAAACATTTATTTCTTATTTCCCCTTGGATGAGCATTTTCATGCACTTTTTTTAACTCCGCAATACTATTATGCGTGTAAACCTGTGTAGACGCCAAACTGGAATGACCCAGCAATTCTTTTACCGCATTTAAGTCGGCTCCTTTATTCAAAAGATGCGTTGCAAAGGTATGCCTAAGAATATGCGGACTCGTTTTCACCTTAGAGGAAACCTCTCTAAAGTACTTTTTTATTAACCTATAAACAAGTGTTTCATACAATTTATTACCTGACATAGTCAAAAACATAAATGCATCATCTTTAATATTAGCTAATGCGCTCCTGTTTTCTAAATAAACTTTAAATTTTTCTTTCGTCTCTAACAACATGGGAACAAAACGCTCTTTGCTTCTTTTACCAAAAACCTTTATTGTCATGTTAGCAAAATCAACATCTGCCACTTTAAGCGATATAATTTCCGCCCTTCTCATTCCCGTTACATAAAGTACATGTATAAGCAATTCATCCCTTATACCTTCAAAATCGTCCGTATACTCAATTTCAGACAATACTCTTTCCATCTCATGCTCTGAAAAAGGTATTTCTATCTTCTTGGAAGTTTTTAATGCTTTATGTTTACTTAAAGGACTGACTTCTGAGACACCTATCTTTTGAAGAAATTTATAATATGCCTTTAGAGATGAAATTTTTCTATTTATAGTTCTATTGTTTATCTGTTTTTCTGCTAACACTACTATCCAATTACGAACCAATGCGTATTCTACAGAGTCAATATCATCAACATCATACGCTGATTTACAAAATTCCACAAACTCTAGAATATCTTTTTGGTACGCCTTCACGGTATGTGCAGAGTAATTTTTTTCTAGAGTGAGATATGATATAAATTCCGACAAAAACATATACTAAAGGTATCAAAGTTTTAAATTACTTGATTTTAACGCAAAAAAAATCCCGCAAATTGCGGGATTTTTATTTTCTAGTACAAAGTCTAAACTTCTTCTTGATCTCTTAGACCTTGAATATATTCTGCTTTTTGTATTTGTGCTCTACGCTCAACTGAAGGTTTTGTGAACTGTTGACGTTTACGCAACTGTCTCATTGTACCTGTCTTATCAAACTTACGCTTGAAACGCTTTAAAGCTCTATCGATGTTTTCTCCTTCTTTTACTGGTATTATTAACATGGGCTACAACCTCCTTTCTTTATGATTAAGGCTGCAAATATACTAACTATATTCAAATGGGCAACCTTTAATCTACTTTTTAAATTTTTTAATTCAACCGACTAAACCGTAGCCGGCTTATATTCTTTTTTATCTATAATAATTTTAGAAATAATTTCTCTTAGTATTTCCGATGTTCCACCACCTATTGGTCCTAATCTACTGTCTCTAAAATTACGTGCCATTGGATAGTCTTCTATATAACCATAGCCACCTAAAAACTGTAAACACTCATAAGCCACCTCATCTGCAACTTTAGTAGACTTTAATTTAGAGATCGTTGCCTCTTTAACCACATACTGACCTTTATCCAGTCGATATGCTACAGAATAATTATATTCCTTACACATATCAATATCCGCATGAAGATCTACCACTCTATGTCTTAAAGCCTGAAATTGATTTATTGATTTACCAAAGGCTTCCCTTTCAGACATGTAGTTTAATGCATATTCCAAAACATGTTCTGAGCGAGCATGAGCATTTACACCCATTATCAATCGTTCCAAAGAAAAATGTTCCATTATATAGGAAAAGCCCATGTTTTCTTCACCCATAAGATTCTCTGCAGGAATTTTCACATTATCAAAAGCAAGTTCTGCGGTGTCAGATGCTCGCCACCCCAATTTATTCAATTTATTGGCGGTAACCCCTTCACTTTTTCTATCAACTGCAAAAATGCTAATTCCTTTATTCCCTAACTCCGGATTGGTTTTTGCCGCTACGATCATATAATCGGCATAAACCCCATTGGTAATAAAAGTTTTGGAACCATTTAAAATATAATGATCACCATTCTTGATCGCAGTTGTTCTCATTGCCGCAACATCACTACCTCCAAAAGGTTCTGATATACATAGACAACCTATTTTATCTCCATCTACGCTTGGGCGTAAATACTTTTCCTTTAAATAAGCATCTGCCTCTTTGTTTAAATGGGTCATAGCTAAATATGCATGAGCCCAAATTGCAGCTGCAAATCCACCAGAATTAATTTTTTGAAGCTCCTCTAACAAGATAATGGTATAAAAAAGATCAAGACCCAAACCACCATCTTCTTCAGGAGTTGCCAGACCAAAATAGCCCATATCACCAAACTTCTTCCAAATAAACCTTTCAATGGTTCCTGTTTCTTCCCACTTATCAATATGGGGAACTACTTCTTTTTGTAAAAAATCTTTAAGGCTGGCCCTAAATAGTTGATGTTCTTCAGTGAAGTACATACTTTGCATAGCGTTATTTTTATAATGACAAATATAAAGCAATTCTATCAATACGCTCTATAGGAAAATCTTCTATTTTTGACAATTCGTTCAAAGAATTGATACTTCCGTTGAGATTACGATAATTTACAATGCTTTCAGACACGTGTTTTTGAAGATATATCAATTTTGACAATTCTGAAGCCGTTGCATTATTTACGTTAATTTTTACAATTTGCGGTTTACTGATCACTTTAAATTCTTTTAAAGTTCTATTTACCACTTCTTTTTCAAGACCATACACATCAAACAACTGTTCGTCAATTAAAAAACCGCCTAATCTATCTCTAAATTTTATGATTCTTGCTGACAGCTTCTCACCTATTCCATTAATTTTTCGCAACTGTTGAGCCGTAGCCTTATTTAAATCTTTATAGATTACTTTATTGACATGCTCATTTGGTTTCGTTGAATTAGTTTGATAAGAGGCTTTAACTTTTGATTTTTTTGCCCATTCAGGAAATTTAAAATTTCGAGCTATTTTATTCAGTAAAGAATCTGAAACATTGGTCACTTCTTGAAATTCTTTTGCTGAGTTAACAAATTTATTTCCTTCCCTGTATTTATGCAACCTATCTATTTCCTCAACAGACATCCCTAGTGTATACCCTTTAAAATCTGTTATATAATTAGGATTGAAAGGATATTCGTGCTTTACATCACTCTGTGATGCTATAACTTTTAAAGAATCAATTTGTGTTTGTATTGTATTTTCAAATATCAGAGCATCAGCATCATTTACCTCATACGATCGGTACACATAGTACCCTATTTGAATAAAAATTAGTATAAATAATAAAAAGAAAATCCCACTTCGTTCTTGTTTATTGAACTTGAAGTGGGATTTAAGATTTTTCAAAATCTAATAAATATTAGTACACCTTCTTAATGGCCGTTAAATACCTATCAAAACTTTTCTTCACTTTCGGGAAAAGAATAAGTAAACCTATCATATTAGGAAATACCAATGCTAAAATCATAGCATCCGAAAATTTAATAACTGCATCTAAGGTAGCTGCTGCACCAATAACAACAAACATTAAGAAAAGTACTTTATAAACGATATCGGCCGTTTTACCTCTTCCGAATAAATATTTCCATGATTGAAGTCCGTAATAAGACCAAGAAATCATTGTTGAAAATGCAAATAGAATAATTGCGATTGTAAGTACATACCTAAAGCCTGGAATAACAGAATCATACGCCATCGAAGTCAAATCAACTCCACCGACATATGCACCAGATTCATTTAACATAACCGTACTACCTATACCATTACCATAATCAAAAGCACCAGCGTCCATATTAAAAAATATAATTACCAAAGCTGTCATTGTACAAATTACCACAGTATCGATAAACGGCTCTAATAATGCCACTATACCTTCACTTGCAGGGTATCTTGTTTTCACTGCAGAGTGTGCAATGGCTGCAGAACCAGCACCTGCTTCATTAGAGAATGCCGCTCTTTGGAAACCAACGATTATAACACCAACGATACCACCAATAGCAGCATCTGGAGAAAAGGCACCGGCAAAAATCATCCCGAATGCATCGCCTATATATTTAATATTAGCAAAAATGATCACCAAAGATGCCAGAACATAAATACCTGCCATAAAAGGAACTATCTTTTCCGTTACACTGGCAATCTTTTTAATACCACCTATGATAACGATACCCACTAAAATTGCAAGAATTACACCTATGACAACCCCAGTTGCACCACCCTCCAAATTAAACATTGATGTTAATTGTACCGCAGCTTGGTTAGATTGAAACGCGTTACCACCACCAAAGGAGGCACCTACGCATAATATTGCAAAGAGCCCTGCCAATATTTTACCTAATATCTTAAAGTTGCTTTCACTTAGTCCTCTTGATAAATAGTACATAGGACCGCCATAAACGGTACCATCAGGACCTACATCTCTGTATTTAACCCCTAAAGTACATTCTACAAATTTTGTAGACATTCCGATTAAACCACAACTTATCATCCAAAATGTAGCTCCAGGACCACCTAAGGCTATTGCCACTGCCACACCGGCAATATTACCTAACCCTACCGTACCAGAAACGGCAGTTGCCAAAGCCTGAAAGTGACTTACCTCACCTTCTTCACTTTCATCTCTAATGGTATCAGGAATATCGCCATCCTCTGTCATATGTAATTGAACTTTCTCAAGTCCGTACTTTTCAATTTCTTCATATTTACCTCTTACTACATTGATAGCTAAAGGAAATTTACTAATACCGGGAAATTTGAAATAGATCGTAAAAAAGGTAGCTCCTACAATTAATAAAATAAGTACAATTGGAATGTTGTAACCTGCTATTGGAATAGAAGTTAAAACCGTTGCTTCCCACCATGTTGCAAAAGGCATGAAGGCATCATTTACTTTTTCATCCAAGCCCTTTTCTTGTGCAATTGTAAGAAATGGAATTAACATCGTTAATAGAGTTAGAAGTCTATACTTCATAAGTTTTAAAATTTTTTGAATTAGTCAGTTAGTCTAGCAATATCTTAAAAATAATGGATGCAATCAAATATATATGGTATAAAGATCATTATTCTATATGGAACATCTCATTTAATTTCTTTATCTGTTCTGGTCTACCCAGTACTATGACCTTACTTTTCGGCTGTAGTTCCATATCAGCTTCCGGATTGATGATATACTTACCATCTGGCGAAATATATCCTATTATAGTGCACCCCGTTTTTCTTCGTAAATCAAGATCTCGCAAAGAGTTACATTCAATTTGATCTGAAAAATCTTCAATAGCTACCTCCTCAAGATTTGTGGTGTTCTCACCCTCGGTAGAAAGCTTGTCCATAAACGTTATCAAATCTGGCATTACTACCAAAGACGCCATATGGTCCCCTCCAATTTTATCTGGCATAATCACCTTATTGGCACCAGCCAAAAACAATTTCTTTTGAGAATTTACGAGAGAAGCCCTACTAATTATAAAGAGATTTCTTTTCATCTGTCTAGCCGACAATACCACAAAAAGGTTAGCCGCATCATCTGGTAACGTGGCAATTAAATATCTTGCCCGCTCTATACCGGCTTGTAAGAGCACATCGTCATCATTTGCATCACCTTCAATAAACAATATTTCATCTTCAAACCTTTCTATAATTTCTTTGTCCTTTTCAATTACCACAAAAGGTCTTCTATAAGCTTTTAATTTTTCGGCCGCCTGCATACCGTTACGACCAAAACCACAGACAATAACGTGTTCATTTAAATTTTCGATGGCACTTTTCATTTTTCTTTTTTTAAGCAGTTCTACTGAATTTCTAGAAAGTAGGTATTCGGTTACTATCGAAATAGCAAAACCTACGATAAATACACTCGTAACTATAAGTATAATGGTGAAAATCTTACCCTCTGGCCCCATAGGCCTTACCTCAGAAAACCCTACGGTAGTAACGGTAATTATGGTCATGTAAAATGCATCTACCCAAGAATAGTCTGCCACAAAGCGATACCCCAATACTCCAAAAGTCAAAACCAGTAGCATTAAGGCCAATGCTAGATATATTTTAGACTTAAATAATTGTATCATACATTATAAATCAAAAACGGAATTTCGTTTGGTGTACACTAAATCTTTTATTTTCAACCAGAACGCCAGAAAAAGATAAAGGGCAAAACCAAAGCCAACTGTTACAAAAGTGAGGTAAATAAAAGATGTTCTAACAACCCTAGCCCTAATACCTAGGCGTTCAGCGATTCTACCACAGACTTCGAATCCCCTTTTTTGAAAATAAAGCAATATTTCATAGAATACATTCATTGCGTATAAAATTAGGCTTTTACATTCATTAAAGATGCCCCAATCGCACAATCCAAGCATTTATCTTTCCTACAATAGTTATTATACAACTGTAAGTATGTTTGAGAATCTTTAGCATTTATTATCGATGCCTGCAATTTATCAAAGTTAGTTATTATACTGTTTTCTTCTTTTTTAATTTTCGCCATCATTTGAAACAGACCTTCATTGTCCGTGGCACCTTTATATTGGCGGTATGCAAACTTTAATGGTATAATAGTGTTTATAAACAGTAAATTTAAAAATGAGCTTGATATTCTCTTTTTGCTCTCTTTTGAAATCTTGCCAAAATTATAATGGGTATCCCAATATGGTGAGGTACCAATTTTTAGAATATCGAAGAAGTCCGACTCCTCCTTTTCAATCAACAAATGAAATAAATTATTATTTTCCGCATAAATAGCGCTCAATTGCGCTAGTCTTATGGTCGGAAAATTCATGGGTCTTAATCTAAAAAACTCGGGAGACTTAAAAACCGGGTTCAAATTAAACTTATGCGCTAGGTAGTTATATTCTTTTTGTAATTCTTCTAAATACTTATCGTCGGTTGTAGCGTTATCTAACAATTTTGCCTGACCAAAGAACAAACTTTCCATCTGAAGCGGCTTTTTATGCAATTTTCTTATGATAGAAAAATCTATTGATTTACCGATCTCCACAAATACATCTCTATTAATTTTAGAACCAAATGACTTTAAAAGCATTAAAAATAAAACTTGCTCCCAATTATTATTGGTATAAACAAGCAGCTCGGTAATGAATATTGATTTTTGCTCTAAACGTTCTACAAATAGTCTATCTAACCAATTCTCTTTAATAAACTCGTCTACTTTATCAAAATCATTTTCACAATTGATAAACTTATAATTTTTAGTACTGAACAATTTCTGATAGTTCTGTAATAATGAGTCAGAAATAATATCTTTAAGGGATACCGTTGGTATTTGACTTCCGTCTTTTCTATATACAGAAATATCATCTTCCCATACAATATGCAAAATTACATTGTCATAATTACGATCTTCTTGGTGATTATGCGCATACCAATCTGATGATTTTAGATGAATTTCTACATTACCAGCCCATAGCTGCCCGTTCAATTCTATTTGTGCATTGAAAAAATCAGGTCCACTTAAATCATTATGAGTACCGGCAGACTTGACATAAACATCTTCGTCTGATGTTGTCTTGAGCCCATTCACTGGATATTTTTTGTACTTCCAAATAAAATGAAGTAAGTCTTCCTTCATTTTATAAAAATAAAAAACCCGCTGTAAAGCGGGCATATTTTCTGAAAAGAATTGAAGTTAAGTGGTTTCACCTTCCCAATTCATAAATCCTCCTTGAAGATTAAAAGCTTTATCAAAGCCTAAGTTTTTCATGATCGCACATGCCTGACCGCTTCTTGCTCCAGACCTACAGTACACATAATAGTTTTTTGTTTTGTCAAGCTTCTCCAATTCTTCAACAAACTCTTGTCCTTTATAAATATCGATATTGATTGAATTAGGAATTATACCTTCTTCTACTTCTTCTTCTGTTCGTACATCGAGAATTACTGCATTAGAATCTTTCTCTAACTGCTCTTCCCATTCTTGTTGTGATAAATCTGCCATAGTGTAAATTATATGCTGTAAAAATAATCGATTTTTATTTATTGAGACCGTCTTCATGTTTTTAACAAAAAATTAATCATAACAATTATATCCAATTCCAAATATAATTCTACATTTGTATATACAATTATTGTACATACATGAATGTAGAAGAAATTATAAAAACGAATAAAAAAATGCCGTTGGCCAAACGGACATTAATTCATGTTGCTCTTGTAGCAAATAAAATTAATGAAGGTGTTTCTACGGTTTTAAAACCTTATGACATATCGGTACAACAGTTTAATGTGCTCCGAATCTTAAGAGGGCAAAATGGGAAACCTGCAAATCTTTCTACTATTAACGAACGTATGGTTACCAAAATGAGTAATACTACCCGTTTGGTAGACAAACTAATTTTAAAAGGGTTTGTAAACAGAACGGTATGCGAAAAAAATAGAAGAAAAGTAGAAATTGTAATTACCGAAAACGGATTAAAAATTTTAAATGAAATTGATGGAATACTTTTTGAAGCAGAAGAAAATATGCTTAAAAACTTTACCAAAGAAGAATTACACCAATTCAACGAATTATTAGATAAATTTTAAGCACAACTATGAATACTATTTTAAATAAACTAAACTGGCGTTATGCCACCAAAAATTTCGACAGCTCTAAACAAGTGAGCACTGAAGATTTGAATACATTATTAGAAGCTGGAAGACTAACAGCTTCTTCTTACGGTTTGCAACCTTATGAGATTTATGTAATCAAAAATGAGGAAGTAAGAAAAGAATTAAGAAAAGCTTCTTATGACCAACCGCAAATAACAGACGCATCTTGTATTATTGTTTTAGCCAACAAGCCTACCTTTGATGATAGTATGATAGATGACTACATAGCTAACATTATGAAAGTTCGCGGTCTAAGTAAAGAGGATCTTGAAGGGTTTTCCAAAACAATGAAATCAACTCTTTTAGACCTTCCAGATGCTTACAAAGGCGCATGGACTTCTAATCAAGCCTATATTGTTTTAGGTAACCTTATGACGATTGCCGCTGAAATGGAAATTGATACCTGCCCTATGGAAGGTTTTGACAAAGAGCAATACAATGAGATATTAGGTCTAACAAACAAAGGTTTAAACGCCGCGGTAGTGCTGGCCGTTGGATACCGATCATCTGAAGATGCAACACAGCATTATCCAAAAGTAAGATACCCAGAAGAACAAATTATTACACATATATAAATTAAACACAATCATTTTAAAATTAGAAACATGAAAAAATCATTATTAAGTTTAGTATTCGTAGCTGTTTTTGGCTTTAGCGCAACTGCTACTACCCCAATTGACGGAGAAAAGAAAGAAGTAAAAGTTAGTGAAAGTACAGTTACCTGGAAGGGCTACAAAGTTACTGGTGCGCACAACGGTAGCATAAACCTAAAATCTGGCCATTTAGAAATGAACGGCAAAAAATTGACAGGAGGGGAATTTGTGGTTGATATGACTTCAATTACCGTAAACGACCTTGAAGCTGGTAAGGGAAAAGAAAAATTAGAAGGACATTTAAAATCCGCAGATTTCTTTGGTGTTGAAAACAACCCAACATCAAAATTGGTTTTTACTTCCGTTAAACCTATGAACGATAATTCATACACTGTAACCGGAGACCTTACCATTAAAGGTATAACTAAACCTGTAACTCTAGTTGTTTCTATGTTCGAAAACAAAGCTACTGCTACTGTAAAGATTGACAGAACAAAATTTGATATTAAGTATGGTTCAGGAAGCTTCTTTGACAATTTAGGTGATAAAGCTATCTATGATGATTTCGATTTAGTAGTTGATCTAGCACTATAACACCCATTAAATTCCATTGACCCTGTGGAATTACAACAATTTAAAATCCCTTTGAGATATATTCAAAGGGATTTTTATTTTTGCCAAGGTAAAGTTTGAAAGTTTAAATTTCCTTTTTATATTTGGTGCTCAATGAAAAATTTAATCGCAAATACTTGGTGGTGGAACAACTTACGAAAAACATCGTGAGCACAGCATCATTGTAGTAAAACTATATAAAGGCTTGTCATCACGACAAGCCTTCTTTATTTTATAAAAGTACCTATGTATGGCCTATCAATTTAAAACATATCATAAAAAAATACTTGCCGATACCGTTACCCCGGTAAGTGTCTACTTAAAAATTAGAGACCGTTTTCCAAATAGCATTCTTTTGGAAAGTAGCGACTATCATGCAAACAACAACAGTTTTTCTTATATCTGTTGCAACCCAATTGCATCTATTAAAGTGGAAAATGAAGTTATTACCAAACAATTTCCAGATGGTGTTATAGAAGATATTGAAATAACACCAGAAATTGATGTGGTCAACTGTATCGATTCTTTCAGCAAAACTTTTAAAGCTGATGACAATGACTATAAATTCATTAATAATGGCTTGTTTGGCTATATGGCTTACGACGCCGTTCGGTATTTTGAAGATGTAGATATATCGGTTAAAGATGACTCTGTTCATATTCCAGATATTTACTATGCCGTGTATCAAAATATCATAGCTATAAATCATTATAAGAATGAAGCATATCTTTTTGCACATTGTTATAATACCGAGAACAATATCCCTGAACTGGAACAACTTCTAAACATTAGAAATTTTGCCACCTACAACTTTAAGATCGAAGGAGAAAGAGAATCTAATTTAGAAGATGAAAATTACAGAAAACATGTTGAATTAGCTAAAAAACACTGTCAACGTGGCGATGTTTTTCAGTTGGTTTTAAGCAGACGTTTTTCCCAAGGTTTTAAAGGTGATGAGTTTAATGTATATAGAGCTTTACGTTCTGTAAATCCATCTCCATATCTATTCTATTTTGATTATGGTGATTTCAAAATATTTGGAAGCTCTCCAGAAGCGCAACTGATCGTTAGCGAAGGTAAAGCTGAAATACACCCTATTGCGGGTACTTTTAAAAGAACCGGTAACGATGAACAAGATGCTCAACTTGCGAAAGAATTGAAAACGGACAATAAAGAAAACAGTGAGCACGTGATGTTAGTAGATCTTGCCCGTAACGACCTTAGTAGAAACGGTAGTGTTGTACAGGTAGAAAACTATAGAGAGGTGCAATTTTTCTCCCATGTTATACACTTAGTTTCTAAGGTTACAGGAATGAAGAAAAGTGATATTCCTACCATGAAAGTGGTAGCTGACACTTTCCCTGCCGGTACATTAAGTGGCGCTCCAAAACACATGGCCATGCAACTTATTGAAAAATATGAAAAAACCAGTCGTGGGTATTATGGTGGAGCTATAGGTTTCATGGATTTCTCAGGAAATTTTAATCACGCCATTATGATCAGAACATTTTTAAGTAAAAATCATAAACTACATTACCAAGCTGGTGCCGGATTGGTCGCTGCATCAAACCCAGAAAGCGAACTACAAGAAACATATAACAAACTAGGCGCTTTGACCAAGGCATTAGAAATAGCTGAAGACATATAAAATGAAGAAAATATTAGTTATAGATAATTACGATAGTTTCACTTATAACCTAGTGCATTATTTAGAGGAATTAGGTTGTGAAGTTATTGTAAAACGTAATGACCAACTTACCCTAGAAGAGGTTGATGTTTTTGATAAAATTGTACTTTCTCCAGGCCCAGGTATTCCTGATGAAGCTGGTCTACTTAAACCAATAATAGAGAAGTACGCCCCTACCAAAAGCATTTTTGGAGTTTGTTTAGGGCAACAGGCAATCGCTGAAGTATTTGGTGGTTCCTTAATAAATTTGGATGAAGTGTATCACGGTATTGCAACTAAAATAAAAATCACAAAGGATGATATTATTTTTGAAGGACTTCCAAATGAAATTGAAGTTGGCAGATACCATTCTTGGGTTGTAAATCCTGATTTACCGGAAGTTTTAGAAGCAACATCTGTAGATGAAAACGGACAAATAATGTCTTTACGCCATAAGGAATATGATGTACATGCCGTGCAATTTCACCCCGAATCGGTGCTTACCCCGCAAGGAAAAAAAATGTTAGAAAATTGGTTGAACGCTTAAACCAGCCTTAAGAACCAACTATATAGTATTACAAAAATGAAAGAAACATTAAACAAGCTTATAAATCACGAGATACTTTCTAAAGAAGATGCCAAACGCATTTTGGTGAATATCGCAAAGGGTGATTATAACACAAGTCAGATCGCGGCTTTCTTGACCGTCTATATGATGCGAAGCATTACCATTGAAGAATTAGAGGGTTTTAGAGATGCTTTGTTAGATTTATGCCTAGGGGTAGATTTATCTGCCTACAACCCTATTGACCTTTGTGGTACCGGCGGCGATGGTAAAGACACTTTTAATATTTCTACACTGGCTTCTTTTGTTACCGCTGGTGCAGGTGTAAAAGTCACTAAGCATGGTAATTATGGGGTTTCCTCTAAATGTGGTAGTAGTAATGTGATGGAATTTTTAGGGATAAAATTCAGCAACGATGCCGGCTTTCTTGAAAAATGTATCGATGAGGCAGGAATTTGTGTATTACACGCTCCCCTATTTCATCCTGCTATGAAAAATGTGGCTCCTATTCGTAAAGATCTAGCAGTGAAAACATTCTTTAATATGTTAGGTCCAATGGTAAACCCTGCATTTCCAAAGAACCAAATGGTGGGTGTTTTTAACCTTGAGCTAGCTCGTATGTATGGCTATCTTTATCAGAAAACCGATAAGAATTTTACTGTGCTACATGCTTTAGACGGTTATGACGAAATATCGTTGACAGGTAGTACCAAAACAATTTCAAATACTACCGAGGCGATGCTAAAACCATCTGATTTTGGTGTGGCAGAAATTAAACAATCGGATATTGTTGGTGGTGATGGTATAGAATCATCGGCTCAAATTTTCATGAACGTTTTACAAGGCAAAGGTACTGAGCCGCAAAACAATGTGGTATGTGCCAATGCAGGTATCGCCATTGCTACGGTAGAAAACCTAACTCCTATTGAGGGTTTTGAAAAAGCTAAGGAATCGCTATTAAGTGGTAACGGGTTGGCAGCTTTGAAAAAAATACAGGAACTGAGTAAAAATTAAATCGAATGCCGTGTCTCGAATTATCGAGACTATAATAAACATATATGTTATGAATATTCTAGATAAGATTGTAGCGGATAAACGAAAGGAAATTGAATTAAAAAGTTTGATTTTTCCAGCCGCTCAATACACACATTCGGTAATTTTTAAAAGAGACCCTTTTTCTTTGGCTCAAGCGCTTAGAAATAGTGACACGGGAATAATCTCTGAATTTAAACGCAGATCTCCGTCCAAAAAAACCATTAATCAGAATGCCAATGTTGGGCAGGTAGCAATGGGTTATGAAAAAGCAGGCGTTTGTGGTATGAGCGTATTGACCGATATTAAATATTTTGGTGGTTCTTTAGAAGATTTAATAATTGCCAGGGCATCCGCACAAATCCCTTTACTCCGTAAAGAATTTATAATTAGTGAATACCAAATTATAGAAGCCAAAGCTTATGGTGCCGATGTTATACTTTTAATAGCTGCTGTGCTGACTAGGGAAGAAATTAAAAAATTCTCTGAATTGGCAAAAAGCTTGGGTCTAGATGTACTCTTAGAGGTTCATAACGAAGAAGAGCTTCACAAATCTATTATGCCCAGTATAGATATGTTAGGTGTTAACAATAGAAATTTAAAGACTTTTGAGGTTAGTTTAGAGACTAGCAAATCACTTTCAAACTTAATTCCCGATGATTTTGTAAAAGTGTCCGAAAGCGGAATCAGCTCTATTGATGCTATTAAAGAGTTGAAGGAATATGGCTATAAAGGTTTTCTTATTGGTGAAAATTTTATGAAAACCGACAACCCAGGTAAAAGCGCCATAACGTTCATAAAAGATTTAAAAAAATAATATGAAACTCAAAATCTGCGGAATGAAACTAAATACATCTGATGTTGCTCAATTGCAACCAGATTATCTTGGTTTTATATTTTGGGAACCTTCATCAAGATATTTTAAAGGTGAAATTCCAGATTTACCACATCAAATTAGTAAAATTGGTGTTTTTGTGGATGCAGATATAGATGATGTCATTAAAATTGTCAATAAGCATCAATTGCAAGGTGTTCAATTGCATGGTCATGAGAGTGTTGGATACTGTGCTCAAGTTGCTTCCGAATTAAAAAAATGCAATCAGAAGGTCGAAATTATTAAAGTTTTCTCCATAAAGGAAGCATTCAATTTTGATGTACTAATACCTTATGAAAATGTATGCGACTATTATCTTTTTGACACCAAAGGAAAATTACCTGGCGGTAATGGTTACACATTTAATTGGTCTGTCTTAAAAGATTACCCTTCTACCAAACCTTTCTTTTTAAGCGGCGGAATTGGGCTGAACAATCTTGATAAGATTAACGAATTTATAAAAAGCCCCGAGTCTAAGTATTGCTATGCCATTGATGTAAATAGCAGATTTGAAATAGAACCGGGTTTAAAAAATATTGAAGAATTACAAAAGTTTAAAGAAGCGCTATGAATTATAATGCTGATGAAAAAGGGTACTACGGTGAATTTGGCGGTGCCTTTATACCCGAAATGTTGTACCCAAACGTTGAAGAACTACGACAAAATTATTTAAAACTGATGTATGAAGATTCTTTTCAGAAAGAATTCAATCAGCTATTAAAAGACTATGTCGGTAGACCTTCTCCCCTATATTTTGCCAAACGACTTTCTGAAAAGCATGGGTGTAAAATATACTTAAAAAGAGAAGATCTAAACCACACTGGTGCACACAAAGTAAATAATACCATTGGTCAAATTCTTATGGCTCAAAAATTGGGCAAAACTAGAATTATTGCCGAAACTGGTGCTGGGCAACATGGTGTAGCCACTGCTACCGTTTGTGCCTTAATGGGCATGGAATGTATTGTGTATATGGGTGAAATTGATATTGCCCGCCAAGCTCCTAATGTTGCTCGTATGAAAATGTTAGGCGCAGAAGTAAGACCTGCAAAATCAGGTAGTAGAACCCTAAAAGATGCCACGAACGAAGCTATTAGAGATTGGATCAATAATCCAGTAGATACCCATTATATTATTGGGTCAGCTATTGGCCCGCATCCATACCCAGATATGGTAACCCGTTTTCAATCTGTAATTTCAGAGGAAATAAAATGGCAATTAAAAGAGAAAGAAGGTCGTGAAAACCCTGACTACGTAGTGGCTTGTATTGGTGGCGGTAGTAACGCAGCTGGTACGTACTACCATTTTTTACATGAACCTAATGTTGGCATTATTGCGGTTGAAGCTGCCGGCAAAGGTATAGATTCTGGAGAAAGTGCCGCTACATCGGCACTTGGCAAAGTTGGGATAATTCATGGTTGTAAAACTATGTTGATGCAAACAACAGATGGTCAAATTACGGAGCCCTATTCTATTTCCGCCGGATTGGATTATCCTGGTGTTGGTCCAATGCACTCGCATCTATATAAATCTGGTCGTGCTGAATTCTATTCTGCTACGGATGATGAAGCAATGGCTGCCGGTCTTGAGTTATCTAAATTGGAAGGTATTATTCCTGCAATTGAAACGGGACATGCATTTGCAATTTTTGAACATAAAAAATTCAAAAAAGATGATGTTGTTGTTATCAGCCTTTCCGGTCGTGGAGATAAAGATTTAAATACTTACATAGATTACTTTAAGCTAGCATAACTTTATTATGAGCAATAGAATTACCACAAAATTACAAGAAGGCAAAAAACTGCTTTCCATATATTTTACCGCTGGGTATCCTGCACTCAACGATACCGTTAAAATCATTGAAGATTTAGAAAAAAACGGTGTTGATATGATTGAAATTGGATTACCATTTAGTGATCCTTTAGCAGACGGACCAACTATACAGGAAAGCTCTACTGCTGCATTGAAAAACGGAATGACTACCGAAGTACTTTTCAGTCAATTGAATGATATTCGTAAAACGGTATCAATCCCATTAATTATCATGGGTTATTTCAACCCGATGTTACAATATGGTGTGGAGGCATTCTGTAAAAAATGCCAGGAGATTGGTATTGACGGACTTATTTTACCTGATTTACCGCTCGATGTTTATCAAGACGAGTACGAAGAAACGTTTAAAAAATACGGACTTTTAAATGTATTTCTAATTACTCCACAAACTAGTGATGAGCGGATCCAACAAATCGATAGCGCCTCAAACGGATTCATTTACATGGTAAGTTCTGCGAGTGTTACAGGATCAAAATCTGGATTTGGACAAGAGCAAGAGAATTACTTTGAGCGTATCGCTAACATGAAATTAAAGAATCCACAAATTGTTGGTTTCGGTATTAAAGACGAAGAAACTTTTAAGCAAGCTGCCAAAACAGCTAAAGGAGCCATTATAGGTTCTGCTTTTATTAAGCACTTGACTGTAAACGGAGTACATTCTATTGCAGAGTTTGTAAAAACTATCCGTTAATTACAATAGTGTTCAGCTTACTATGGTATAAGAACGACCAATCTTTAAGTTATTCTTATACCATTTTTAATTTCTACGATTTAAAATGGAACCATTATAAAGCTTATCATCAAGCATCTATTATTCCATTTAATGTTGTGTTCAACATTCATATGCCCCTGTAAATTAGATGATATGTTTTTACTATTATATTTTTAATTTCCTTTAACACAGGTAAGCATCCTTTTTCATGTTCTTTTCCCTGCAATTTGCTTACATTTAGAGAATATATCTACGTGAACCAACATGAAAAAATTACTTACCATTGTATTGCTATTTTCTCTTTTTTTGGCAACTGCCCAAGACTCCATTTTAATAAAATCAAAGGTTGCAAATGCCATTGGTGAATTAAAGGAATTTGTTGCCATACCAAATGATGCATTGAATGCCGATGATATTGATACCAACCTTTTTTGGCTTAGAAAAAAATTTACTGAACGTGGTTTTAATAGTACAATTTTAGAAACAGAAGGCCTTCCGCTATTTTTTGCCGCCTTACCAATGGACGATAATAAGCCTACTATTTTATTCTATATGCATTTAGATGGGCAATCTGTTGATGCCACTAAATGGGACCAGGCAGATCCTTACAAAATAGTTTTGAAATCTAAAACTAATGACGGCTGGAAAACCGAATCTTTTTCAGACTTAAGTGATGACATCAATTATGACTGGCGACTTTTTGGTAGGTCTACCTCTGATGACAAAGGACCAATTATCATGTTTCTAAATGCCATAGATGCTCTTAAAAAAGATAATATCGATATCCCTTATAACGTAAAAGTGATATTGGACAGTGAAGAGGAAAAAAGTAGCGCTCCGTTACCAAAAGCGGTTCGAACCTATAAAGATTTATTACAGGCAGATTTCTTGGTGATTAATGATGGCCCTGTTCATGTTTCGGGAAAACCTACCATTGTATATGGTTGTAGAGGAATCACAACGTTATCAATTACTACCTATGGTCCTATAAAACCTCAGCATAGTGGTCATTACGGAAATTATGCACCTAACCCAGGTTTTCAATTAACACAGCTTTTAGCTACAATGAAAGATGCTGATGGCAAAGTATTGATAAAGGGCTATTATGATGGAATTTCTTTAGATGATGCAACACTAGAGATTTTAAAAAGTGTACCTGACAACATAGAAGAAATCAATAAAAACTTGGCAATATCAAGCCCAGAAAAAGTGGGTAGCTTTTACCAAGAATCATTACAATATCCTTCTTTGAACATAAGAGGTTTAGGCTCTGGATGGATTGGTGACCAAGCTAGAACAATTGTTCCTGCCACTGCCACTGCAGAGTTAGATTTAAGATTAGTGCCCGAAAGTGATGGAACAAAACTTAAAAACCTGGTAAAAGCTCATATCAAAAATCAAGATTACCATGTAATGAACACTGAACCAACGATGGAAGACCGTCTAAAATATAACAAAATCGTTACTATTAAAGAGGGTTCTGTAACCGATGCCTTCCGTACTGAACTAGACAATCCATTTGGTAATGGTATCGTAAAGACTATGGAATCTAAATTTGGAGAAAAACCTGTTCAGATTCGTATAATGGGCGGTACGGTGCCTATTTCGCCATTCATAAATGAATTAAAAATTCCTGCGTTTATTGTTCCGATGGTAAACCCAGACAATAATCAACATAGCCCAAATGAAAATTTAAAAATTGGACAGATAGCCTATGGCATAAAATTATTTTATGCACTGCTTAGTCCAAATCAAGCTGAATAGCTTGGTTTAACATTCTATAACAAAGGTTTATAAAGCAATTAACGCAGTTCTTGTCTTCTATTTGGTATCTTAAAATTGAACCTTAAAAAATAGAACTATGGGAATTATAAAAGATAGAAAAAAGTTTAATAGAAAAGTAGAACAGAACAACCCCACAAACCCTACGGGAAACACTGATATAGACACTAACAATTTTGATATTGACAAGGAAACTATTAAGAATCAACAAAACAAAAAATAGTACTCTACATCAATATAAAACTAAAGCCCGATTCATAATTTGAATCGGGCTTTTCTTATAGTATTACTTATACTTTATGCCGAATTTCGACTGGCATTAATATTTCCATAAAGAGATCTAGTTACAATTTTTTCATACAACTCTTTAAATTCTGTTCCCTCACCTATTCTTTGTAGGGCATATTGTTGAATAACCAATAACGGCAATACTATACTTTCTCGTATTTTAATTGATTCTCTAGAAATTGCTTCTTTCTTCATTAAGATTTCCATACCGGAAAGTTTTAAAAGCATCGCTTTAGACAACTCATATTCTGCATGTAAAATTTCCCAAAAAGCACCATACTCTTCGTTTTCTTTCATGTAGCTGGTCAATTCAAAATAGCATTTGGTAAGACTCATCATACTGTTCATCATCAACGCTTGAAAGAACGGCACTTCTTGGTACAACCTTTTAGCCTCTTCGAACCTTCCATCCTTTTCGAGCTTCTCCAATGCGGTTCCTATACCATAATAACCAGGTACGTTCTGCTTTAATTGACTCCAAGAACCTACAAATGATATTGCTCTTAAATCAGACAATTCAAGCTTGGCTTTATTCCCTCTTTTACCCGGTCTACTACCAATATTAGCTTTTGTATAATATTTAAGCGTACTCATATTTTCCAAGTACGGCATAAACTTATCATGATGTTTTAGATCATCATACTTTTTAAAACTTAACTCAGATAATTCTTCAATCAATTCTCTATCTGAATCTGAAATAACGATCTCTTTTTCTAAAATAGTATTTGACAGACCGGCAGTCAATAATTGCTCACTATTATAAATGAACTGCTCTTTTGTACCATAAGTACTTGTAATGGTTTGCCCTTGAATGGTAAGCTGAATTTCATTATTGGCAACCTTGTTTGTCTGCGCAGCATAGAAACGATGGGTTTTTCCTCCTCCTCTTGCCGGTGGACCTCCTCTACCATCAAAGAAAATGGCCGCTATATCATGTTCATCACAAACTTCCGATAATTCTTCTTTGGTTTTCAATATCGACCAATTTGCTTTAAGATAACCACCATCTTTAGTACCATCAGAAAAACCTAGCATAATGGTCTGCTTATTATTTCTATTCGCTAAATGTGCTCTGTATTCAGGTAAACTGAACAAAAACCTCATGGTATCTTGAGCGGTATCCATACCGTTCATGGTTTCAAACAACGGCACTATATCAAACGTAATTTCCTTATCTGCCCAGCCGCACCATCTAAACAATGCATAAACGAAAAGAATAGAGAATTTATCTTCAGAATTACTGATGATGTACCTATTACAACCCTCTTCTCCATTTTTAGCTTGAATGGTCTGTAATTGAAGTATGTTCTTAATAGTATCTTTTACAATCTCCTCTTCATAATCACTTGCAGATAAATTCAACTTTTCATGCAAAAGAATATCTAATAATTTTTCTTCAGATAACTCGCTCAGTTCCGATTTTATAAAACCGTTCTTTTTTAAAACCTCTACCATTACCTTGGTATGCATACTGTGGTCTTGACGAATATCTATGGTTGCAAAGTGAACTTTAAAAATCTTTACCTTATCGATAAACTTTTCAAGATCCTTAAGGTAAAGGCTTTGATACTTTTCAATTAGTATCGATTGTATTTCCTCTAAAGGAATAATCAAGTCTTCATAGCCAATATCCTTAGAGCTATCGAACATAGCCGTATAAAGGTTGGCTCTAAGTTTCTGCAAAGGTTCTTGTACATCTTTAAAGGTTAGTTTATGCACCAATCCCTTTAAATCATTATAATAGCACTTCATTAATGTTAAACGAAGTTCGTTCATTACATCTCTAGTGATATCAGCAGTAACAAACGGATTACCATCTCTATCTCCACCTGGCCAGAAACCTAGTTTTACAATATCATGATTTTCAAACTGCTTTGACCCTGTACTCCCTTTTATATATGCGTACATATCACCAATAGCATCATAATACACATGTCTTAATGTATAGATGATGTTTTTGGCTTCATCTAAAGGAGTTGGCTTTTTAGCATTAATCAACGAGGTAAGACCTAACTGTTGTAAACCCACATCTATTTCATCGATTTTATCTTCTAAAATTAAGGTTCTAAGATTAGTGATAATATCCAATACTGCCGGGGTATAGAACTGAGTTGGGTGTGCCGTTAATACAATTCGCGCACTAAATGTGCTCAACTTATCCCAAATTGTATCCCAAGATTTATTCTTTTCTACAAGCTGAAAATAATCTTTTAAAGATAGGGAGCTTGAATGCTTATGCAACTTAGGAAACGCTGCGTCTTCAACACTATCATAAAGAACCACTTGTCTTTCCACATACTGTATAATGCGGAACATAAAGTCTATCTGCTCTTTTTCGGATTTAATTTCTACGAAGTTCTCGAAAAAATTCTCAAGAATTTCTTTTGGGTTTAGACCATTACTTAATCCCTTCTCCGATTGATTCAATAGTAAAGGAATCAACATACCCACATTTTCGATATTCTCGTAGGGTAGATTTAAGAATAAACTATTATAAACATTAAATTTATTTTGGACAGACTTCTTAAATTCTGCCAATCTTTCTTTTTGCTGCATATATTAAAAACTTTTGGCCGTACCATTACGGCAAACTCTTTAAATTTCGAACATAAATATCGCTATTCCAAGAGAATTTAGAGAATCATTTTTGTGAAATATCATATTCATGGTCGTATACCACAAAATTGTCTGTATTGACAACAAATATTCCAAAAAACACGAACAGCTATATATCTTTACAATGTAAATAAGTAAAAAATTTTTTCATTTTCATATAGTGTTCTCGTAAAAGAGTCTTGTCTTAAAAGCAAGACTCTTTTTAGTTTTACACCCAATACCACTAACATTTGAATTTTAAAAATGAGGCTTATACTGTAAAACCCTAAAATCTATTGTATTGAACTTAGGATTTTGCTTCTTCAACGTCTTATAAAGTTCAAGACCGCCCACTGCCCTATTCGCTGCTCCTGAAGGTGCCGTTAATGAAACCGTTTTTATTACCTTATTGGAACAAGGATGTTCAAATTCATGAATTCTAGGCACATCATTTGAAACCGATTTGAGAACTACAGATTTCTCTTTTAAGTGTTTTCTAAAAAAATACTCTGGTCCGTTTTTACTGTTTCCACCTGTAAAAAGAAGGGTATGAATTTTTGGGTACTTTTCCAGATATTCTAAAACATCCCTTAATTGTATGTTTTTCATGCCTAAATCAGAGGCGTCTATTTTTATCCTTTCCGCAGAAGCTACAATATCACAAATACCAATTTTTCTTTCCCTCAAAAATAATTTTCGTTGGTCTATCGCCTTTTGAGTAGTCTCAAACTGTAAATTAAGATCAAAGATTTTATTTAATATAGGCCATAGCTGACCATCTCGACTTCCATAGCAAAAATTTACATCTCCTTCCTTGAGATCTCCACTAGTAAAACGAGGCGGTGGTAAGGTTCCTACAATAAGTTTTTCCGTAGAATTATTAATAAAAGGTTCATAGGGATGAATATGCTTGAATATCTTTTGCATTAGTGTTTTATTCTCTTGAGCCTATTATATAGACCGATCATTACTAAATTACTAACTTTAAAAGAAAGCAAAGACAACGAGATATGGGAAAAGGAGACAAGAAATCTAAAAAAGGGAAAATATCCAATAATTCTTATGGTGCAAGAAGACCACGAAAGATTAAAAAAAGACCTACAGTAGAGGAAAAAATTAAAATCAATAAAAAGAAATAGTCTTAATCGTCTATTCTAAAGGTAAGATCTACTTGGTTATCTTCATCTAAAGAAATCTCATATGTATAAAAACCTATGGGAAGAGAATCTGAAACTACCTCCGTCGGAAAATAATTCAAGCTGGTTGAATCGGTAAGAATCGTTATTCTAGTATTTGCAAAAGCGGTTTCGAATTCCATGTAATTAGAAAACTCACCTGCTGCTATATTCTCATAAACGGTATCTTTTTCCGCTACCCTTACTTCATTAAAAAACAACTCGGTACTATTTTGAATACGAATATTAACGAGGTTAACCTCATCATCCCTATCAGTACAAGAAAATAATAGAACAACAAAAATTACAGACAGCAGATATACCCTTTTCATAAACGTATTTTTATATACTCTATGAACGAAAAAGAGCGAATTATATTTTATCTGATAAAAACGGGTTCGTTTTCCTTTAAAGTATGTTCTTGACTGAATTGGTAATCGTCTAAATTGAACCCTTTAATGTCACTCAAAGATTTAGCATCGGTATCTATAATATACCTTACCATTGCACCTCGAGCTTTTTTAGCAAAGAAGCTGATAATCTTTAATTTATCGTTTTTCCAATCTTTAAAAATTGGCGTAATAATTTCTGCCTTTATTTTCTTAGGTTTTAATGCGCTATAGTATTCGTTACTTGCTAAATTCACCAACAGCTCATCATCTTCCATTTCATTGTTTAAATGGTCTGTAAGCCTTTCTCCCCAATATTCATACAAGTTTTTCTTTCTGCCAATTTTTAAAGATGTACCCATTTCTAATCGGTATGGCTGCATTAGATCCAACGGTTTTAAAATACCATACTGTCCAGATAAAATTCTAAGCGTCTGTTGCAACTTCTCAATTTTTTCTTCGGATAAGGTATACGCATCCAAACCTTGGTATACATCACCACTAAAGGCGTACACGGCCTGCCTTGCATTTTCGGGAGTAAATGGTGTAGTAAAATCTTGATTGCGTTGCCAATTCAATTGCGCCAAATTATCTGAAATAGACATTAACTCAGAAAGTGCCTTAGGTTTCTTCTTCTTTAATACTTTGTTCAGCTTTTCAGCATCATCGATAAATTCAGGAGATGTATATTTAGTGGTTGGCAATTCACTTTCGTAATTCAACGATTTTGCCGGAGAAATAACAATTTTCATAATGCAATTTTAATACCCCAAAAATAAACATGATCAACTGTACCACCTACAAAAGATAAAAAAGAGTTTAAATAGTGGTATTGACAAATCTTATGCCGTACTATTTTTACTATAACTACGCCATTTTTCTATAGCGCTCGCCATATCATCCGGTATTTCAGAATCAAAACTCATATGCTTACCCGTTACCGGATGTACAAAACCTAATGTTTTAGCATGTAACGCTTGCCGTGGTAACAGTTTAAAGGTATTTTCTACAAATTGCTTGTACTTTGTAAATGTTGTACCCTTTAAAATTTTCTCGCCTCCATAACGCTCATCGTTGAACAGGGTATGACCAATATATTTCATATGTACCCTAATTTGGTGCGTTCTACCCGTCTCTAATTTACAAGATACCAGTGTAACGTAACCTAAACGTTCTAAAACCTTAAAATGAGTAATTGCTTCTTTTCCTTCCTCCCCTTCAGGAAAAACATGCATCTGTAATCGGTTTTTAGGATTTCGCCCAACATGACCTTCAATGGTTCCTTCATCTTCTTCAATATTTCCCCAAACCAAAGCTATATATTCCCTTTCTGAAGTTTTATCGAAAAATTGTTTTGCTAAATGTGTCATAGCAGCTTCGGTCTTTGCCACAACTAAAAGACCCGATGTATCTTTATCTATACGATGCACCAACCCTGGTCTTTCATTACTGTTAGACGGCAAATTATCGGTATGATGTATTAAGGCATTAATCAAAGTTCCCGTATAATTACCATGCCCAGGGTGTACCACCATACCTGCAGGTTTATTCACCACCAATAATACATCGTCCTCGTAGACAATATCCAAAGGAATATCTTCTGGAACCAACAAAAATTCGTGCGGAGGATGCTCAAAAAGCACCTTAACCTCATCGCCAGCTTTAACTTTATAATTTGATTTTACTATCTGATCATTTACCCATACATGACCATCTTTGGCAGATTGCTGTATTTTATTCCGCGTAGCATTTTCAATAAAATTCATTAAAAATTTATCTACACGTAGCGGTACTTGACCTTTTGATGCTACAACCCTATGATGTTCAAAAAGTTCTCCATCTTCATTCTCTGGGCGTTCGATGTTATCTTCCATTTAATCCTCAGATTCAGATTTAATAATGGCCCTCTCGGTAATGCTACCATTACCACAGATCAGTTCTATTTTAGAAGTTTTGGGCAGCTTATCGCCTGGTTTAATATCCTTACCCTTAAATTTAATACGATAGACCATGTCTTTACCTAGCTCATCAATATAAGTAACCCTTTGTACATCTAAACCTACTGCCTTTAACATAGAAGAGGCATTACGCTTGGTTACCTGAATTATTTGGGGCACGGTAACTTTTTTATATCCTGATGGATTGACCGTAAAATATACTTTTCTATTCTCCTTAACCTTTGATCCTGCCGCAGGGTTTTGTTCTATGATAGAAAACCTAGGGTAATCTGGATTATAATTTGCAGAATCCAACACCTCATATCGCAATCCGGCTTGTTCTATAGATTTTCTCATTTCCATTACCGACTTTTTAGAAAAGTCTGGCACTTCTACAAACTCACCATGATTGGTAGTACTCTTCAGGTACCCTAACACAAGAAAAATGATGATGATTAGTACCAATAACGCAAGACCAAGTTGAATTAAAAATGTCTTACTTTTTAAAAAATTGAAAAAATTTCTCATACAAATTATTTGACCAGACAAATATAGTAAATGCCCCCTTACCTTTTAATGAGCTTACGTTTATAGTTAATGCATATCCAAAAATTATATATCGGGTTCATGAATGAACAAGGTTTTCTTTTTTATTTTATTTCAATGCTCCATCTTTGCTATAGCATTTTAACAGACCATACAGATGAAAAAAAATATAGCAATTATAATGGGAGGCTATTCTAGTGAATATAAAATATCACTTAAAAGTGGTAATGTGGTCTATAATTACCTAAATAAGGAAAAGTTCAACCTGTTTAGAATTCATATTTTTAAAGATAAATGGGTCTATGTCGATGATGAGGAAAACGAAACACCTGTAGACCGTAATAATTTTTCAATACCTCTTAACGGTACATCTATAACTTTTGATTGTGTTTTTAATGCCATACATGGCTCACCAGGTGAAGACGGATTAATGCAGGCCTACTTTGAACTTTTAGGTCTTAAACATACATCATGTAATTTTTATCAAGCAGCTCTAACCTTTAACAAGAGGGATTTATTAAGCGTTCTTAAACCTTACGGAATTAAGTCTGCGCCATCATACTATTTAAATTTAGGAGACCCAATCAACGAAGCCGAAATCATTGAAAAAGTCAAGTTGCCGTGTTTCGTTAAAGCAAATAAATCTGGTAGTAGTTATGGTATTACCAAAGTATATAAAGCCGAAGAATTAAAAGGTGCCATAGAATCTGCATATAAAGAAGATGATGAAATAATTATAGAAGGTTTTCTAGAAGGTACAGAAGTATCTGTTGGTGTATTAAAACTAAAAGGCGAAACAACTGTTTTCCCTATCACCGAAATAGTATCTGAGAACGATTTCTTTGACTACCAAGCCAAATATGAGGGTAAATCGCAAGAAATAACACCCGCCAGAATTAATGCCAAACAATTAGAGAAGGTTACCAAAGCTTCAATAAAGATATATGACGTCTTAAAAATGACCGGCTTTTCTCGAAGTGAATTTATATTTATTGGAAACGAACCATATTTGCTTGAAATGAATACTACGCCAGGTTTAACCACTGAGAGTATTTTACCGCAACAAGCAAAAGAAGCAGGCATTGAATTGGGTATGTTATTTGAACACGCTATAACCGAAGCATTATCTTAAATTGCCTATATTTAGCAAGTAAAATCTTTATATGAGACGAGCAATTTTTCCCGGTTCTTTTGACCCATTGACTTTAGGCCATCATGACATTATTATGAGAGGCATCACTTTATTCGATGAGATTATAATTGCCATAGGAAAAAATGCAGATAAAAAGTACATGTTCAGCTTAGAACAACGTATAAAATTTATAGAAGAGGCATTTAAAGATGTACCATCAATTTCTGTAAAATCATACGAAGGGCTTACAGTAGATTTTTGTAAGAAAGTAGATGCTAATTTTATTTTAAGGGGATTGCGCAACCCTGGAGATTTTGAATTTGAGAAGGCAATTGCACATACAAATAGAAAATTATCTGAGATAGAAACCGTGTTTTTATTGACCTCATCGGGCAAATCATATATAAGTTCATCTATAGTAAGAGATGTAATACGCAACGGTGGCGATTACACTGGCTTAGTACCTGATTCTGTAAGAAAATAAGCGTATTTCATCGGCCAGACAACATAAAAGGCCCGTATAACCACACTTTTTCGCAAAAACACAACAATTTACAAGGCAAGGTTGGAATATTCTTATAATTTAGTAGGAAAATTCTTTCCACCTATGCTAAAATCAAAAAATAGTTCTTCATTTTCTTTAGATTGGATTCAACAAATTCCATCATCTATTGCCATCGTAGATACCGATTACAATCTTATAAGTGCTTCACCTAGGTGGCTGGTCAATTTTCAATTTGATCTTGATCAAATAAAAGGTAAAAACCTTGATAGTCTTTTCCCAGAACTTTCTCAAGAACTTACGACACGGTTAAAATATAGCTTAGATGGTTTAAGGGATATTAAATTTAAGTACAACGCTAAAAATTCCCATTACTCATCTGAAGACTCCATTTGGCATTTAAACCCCTGGAAAGATGGGTATGGCAATATCATTGGCGTAATCATAAAAACAGAACCTATTTCCAAAACCCAAGAGCTGGAATTGGAACTGAACAAGACAAAATTATTGCTTAATAATAAAAGGTCTGTTGCAAAAATAGGAAGTTGGGAGCTCGATGTCGTTAACAACTTATTACAATGGACACCAGTGGTGAACAAGATATATGGTTTAAAAGTTGATTATGAACCTACTTTAGATAATGCCATCGAATTCTACGTAGGCGAATCTAAAGATATCATAAAAAAGGCACTTGATGAAGCTATCAACTCAGGTAAACCTTGGAACATAAAAGCTCAGCTACAGCAACAAGATGGGAAAATTATTTGGGTAAACACCATTGGCAGACCAAAGTTTAAAGACGGTAAGTGTACCAGAATTATTGGCACTATTCAAGAAGTTGATGAAATAAATCAAATTGACATACAGCTTACTAAACTAGAAAACGAGCTTAACGAATACCCGTTATTTGAGAAAATACCACTAGGTCTAGTTCTTGTAGATTTTAGTACTGGAAGAATTATAAATGTCAATCAACAATTTTTAAAACTATCTGTTCATGACAAAAATTATTTCCTGAACAAGAGTGTTAAGAGTTTCGTGAGTTCAACGCTCATTAGCAAATCAGATAACCTAATGCAACAATTGGAAAATAACGGTGCATTTAAACCTGTTAAATTTACATATTCAAATAAATTAAAACATCAGTTAAATCTAAAGGTTACTGGAAATCTGCTTGTAGAACGTAATAATAAAAAGAGCATTCTATGTACTATTGAGAATATTACAACTCAAACTAAATTAGAAAAGAGGTTAAAAAATAACATTACCGCATCAAGGGAAAAAAATGACCAGCTTCTCAACTTTGCCCATATGGTTTCACATAATCTTAAAACCCATGCTACAAACTTTTCATTGCTTTTAAATTTTCTAAACGATGAAAAAGGGCTTACTCAACGAAATAAATTTATGACGATGCTTTTCAATGCATCCGATAATCTATCTGAAACTATTAAAGGTCTTAGAGAGATCGTAGCAGTGAAATCTAATGTAAATAATGAGAAGAAATCACTTTGCTTAAACGATAGTATTTTTATCGTTGAGCAGAATGTAGCTGGGCTTATAAAACAGACAAATGGTAAAATCATTAATGAAATACCAGACGACGTTACCATTAAAGCTTTGCCTGCTTATTTAAACAGTATATTGACCAACTGTATTACAAATTCCATAAAATATAGGAGTGAAGACAAAACGCCTATTATAATTTTAAGTGCAGAAGAAAATGAAAATTATACTATTTTAAGTATTGAAGACAATGGTTTGGGTATTGATTTAGAAAAATATGGCGACCAATTATTCGGGCTCTACAAAACCTTTCATAGAAACAAAGATTCTAGGGGTATTGGCTTATACATAACAAAAAATCAAATGGAAGCTATGAAAGGTAAAATTACTGTAGAAAGTAATCCTGGGCAGGGTTCTATTTTTAGATTTCACTTTAACAAAAAATAATAACCCAGTTTAAAATCTGATTTTTAATTCTTTTACAACGTAAATGATAGCATTCACAACAATTATACAGTTAACTGTTTCAATCCCTTTAAATTCGTAAGAAATTTCAGCGGCATGATAAAAGTTCCCCTAACATCTAACGCCTCGTACATAATTAGACAATTACCGGCACCAACTGCCTTCATTGATACTAATTTTAACATTGTTCAGACCTCTGACAAATGGACGAGCCTTTTTAATAAAAATGACGAATGCTCTAACTCAGGAAGCTTATTTGAAGTTTTCCCCGATTTAAGCCATAAATGGAAAATGGTCATAGAAAATTGTTTTAAGGGTAATTCTCAACCAATGGGCATACACAAAGCCATTAATTGCGACGGACAAGAGCTTTGGTTTGAGTGGACCAACGCACCTTGGTACGACGTTGATGAAAATATCGTTGGAGCAATCATTCAATTGAGCAACATTACCGACGCCGTAAAAAATGAGCTTGAGCTAAATAAAAAAGAACTTTTTCTACAACAACAAGCCGAAATCACTAAAATTGGTCGATGGGAATATAATATTGTCGAAAACAAATTGTTTTGGTGCGAAACCACAAAGGCAATACATGAAGTACCGAGAGATTTCACCCCTAATATAGAAACTGCTTTATTCTATTATAAAGAAGGGCATAGTAGAAATACTATTTCCATGGCATTATTTGAAGCACAGAACAAAGGCAAAACGTGGAGCAACTTAAAACTACAGATTGTAACCGCCTCTGGAAAAGAAAAATGGGTAATGGCTGGGGGAAAACCTATCTACAATAAAGGGGAAATGGTAGGTTTAATAGGTACTTTTCAAGATATTCACGAGCAGGTAGAGGCACATACTAAAACCATTGATAACGAAAAATTACTTAGAACACTTATAGACAACTTACCCGTTAATGTTTACATCAAAGACACTGAATCGAGAAAAGTTCTGATCAATAAGGCTGAATGTGAATACTTAGGCGTAAACGACCCAAAAGAAATTATTGGAAAAAACGACTTTGATCTTTACCCTTTAGAAGCTGCCAGAAAATCTCGTGCAGAGGATTTAAAAGTAATGAACACTCTTAAACCAGTAATTGGTAAGGAGACTAAAAAAACTACATTAGACGGCAAGGTAACATCTTTTCTTAGTTCTAAAATACCGCTACTTAACAGTAAAGGAATTGCCTATGGTATTGTTGGTATAAGCTTGGATATCACTAGACTTAAGGAAAAAGAAAAAGAATTACGTAACATTATTAATATTGCCTCTGTTCAGAATAAAAAATTATTAAACTTTGCTCATATAGTTTCCCATAATTTGCGCTCTCATTCTGCAAATTTCTCCATGCTTTTAAACTTTTTGGAAAATGAAGAAGACGAGAATGAGAAAACAAAAATTGTGGAAATGCTTACCAAAGCTTCTAATAATTTACTTGAAACTTTAGACAACTTAAATGAAGTTGTTTCCATAAACACGAATACCAATATTGAAATAAAGGAGTTACCTCTAAATGACAAGATATTAGATACTAAACAACATTTATCTTCACTTCTTTCAAATAACAATGCCACCATTGAAAACAATGTACCGGAGGACTTTATGGTTCATTCTGTACCGGCATATTTAGATAGTATTTTAACGAACTTTATCTCTAATGCCGTTAAGTACAAACACCCAGAAAGAGATGCTAAAGTAATTTTAAGTGCAGAGAAAAAAGATAACTATTCAATATTGACCATTGCAGATAACGGACTGGGAATAAATTTAGAAAAGTATGGCAAAAAGCTCTTTGGCATGTATAAAACATTTCATGATCATAAAGACGCCAGAGGTATAGGTCTTTACCTTACCAAAAATCAAATTGATGCTATGAACGGTAAAGTTGAAGTTAGTAGTGTTGTAGGAAAAGGTACAGAATTTAAAATTTTCTTTAATGAAAAAAATTAGTGATATCACTATTATTGATGACGATGCAATTACCGTTTTCGGTTTACGAAAATTAATTTCTTCAAGTGTAGAGTGCAATTCTATAGCATCGTATGCAAATGGCAAAATTGCTATAGACGCTATGAACGAATTTTTTAATAGCAAGCAGCAAATTCCACAGATAATATTTTTAGATATTAACATGCCCATTATGGATGGGTGGGAATTTTTAGAAGCTTTTATCAACCTTCCGATTACGGAAAAAATCAGAATCAATATTGTCACCTCTTCCATTGACCCTCGTGACCAACAGCAATGGGAGTATTTTAAAGGAAAAAGCCATCATTTAATTACATTCAATCAAAAACCGATCGATAGAAATAAAATCGTTGAAATTACCCAAGTTGCTTAAAGCAATAAAGTAATTATTATTTTTACTATCAATTACTGGCATTTAACCTATTTAATTGATAGTTCATGAAAACGATATTACCGCTATTATTGTTTTTTACATTGCTCTCTTGCGAGAATAAAGTTGAAAATACCAAAACCGATTTCCCTACCCCTTTTGAAACTTCTAACAAAACGGAAACAGCTACCTACGAGCAGGTAATTGATTTTTATATAAAACTGTCCAAGGAATTTTCCAGTATAAACATACAAACCATTGGTACTACCGATAGTGGTAAACCTTTGCATGTGGTTACGTATAGCGGCAAAGGTGATTTTGATTTTAAAAAATTAGCAGAGAACAATACAATGATGTTGATCAATAACGGTATTCACCCCGGTGAAAGCGATGGTATTGATGCTACAATGCTTCTATTTAGAGATTTAGCTAGTAAAGAAATCAAAGTACCAGAGGAGACGATAATTGCTACCATACCGGTTTATAATGTTGGTGGTGCCCTTAACAGAAATAGTACCACGAGAGCCAACCAAAATGGACCCTTAGAATATGGTTTTAGGGGTAATGCCAAAAACTATGACCTAAATAGGGATTTCATTAAAACGGATACTAAAAACACTGAAACTTTTACTGAAATATTTCATTTAATAAATCCTGATATTTTTATAGATAACCACGTTAGTAACGGTGCTGACTACCAGTACACCCTTACCCACCTTTTTACACAGCACAATAAATTAGGTGGCGCCTTAGGTGATTATGTTCATGATCAATTAATGCCCCAATTACAGGATTCATTGCTCAACGATGGGTGGGAAATTACACCCTATGTTAATGTATTCAACGCTCCGCCCGAAAATGGATTTCAACAATTTATGGATCACCCGAGATATTCTACCGGTTATACCACATTATGGAATACCGTAGGTATGATGGTAGAGACGCATATGCTAAAACCTTACGATAAACGCGTAGCCGGCACTTACCAGCTTATGTTAAAAATGATTGCCATTGCAGAGAAAGATGGAAAAAAGATTAAAGAAATGCGCAATGTTGCCAATGCCGCTCTACAACAAAGTGATTATTACCCGCTAAAATGGCAATTGGATACGACCAAAAATTCAAATTATGTTTTCAAAGGATTTAAAGCAGATACCATTATTAGTGAAATTACCGGGTTTAAAAGATTAAAATATAATCGAGAAATCCCCACCCAAAAAGAAGTAATGTATCAAGATTACTTTAAAGCCTCAGACTCCATACGCATACCTCAAGCGTACATCATCGGTAAGCAGTGGCATAATGTCATAAAGCGATTAGAGCTCAATAACATTTCATATACCGAACTACAAAAAGATTCTACATTTTTGGTTGAATCGTATAAAATAGACAACTACAAAACATATACATCTCCTTACGAAGGTCATTATCTTCATTATAATACCTCAGTAAATTCTGCCAACATTTCAAAAGAATTTAAAGCGGGAGATATTATTATACCTACAGACCAACCAGGGCTTAGGTATATACTTGAAACCTTAGAACCTAGTGCTGTAGATTCATTTTTCAATTGGAATTTCTTTGATACCATTTTACAACAAAAAGAAGGCTTTTCACCTTACGTATTTGAAGATACCGCTCTAGAAATGTTAAAAAATGATTCTATCCTAAGAACTGAATTTGACATTAAAAAGAATCAAGATCAAGACTTTAAAAACAATTGGTACCAACAGTTGAAATGGTTATTTAAACATAGCAAGCATTATGAAGAAGCTCACATGCAATATCCTATCTATAGAATACCAAACTAATATTAATCCTCTTGAAATAATATTTTTATATTGACGTAAGAATTTTCTAAAGCCTTTTTTATTTTTTCGGGACCTTTCCATCTTACCTTAAAGATGCCTTCCTTTTTTTCGGGTTTTAATTTACCCTCATAATCGGTACTCATTTCATACCAATATACTTGCTTTAGTTTAGTAATGCCGTTACGTTTAAAAAGATGATAGGTAGTGCGCAGGTAATTATCTAGCTTAAGACCTTTTACTCCGGTCTCTTCTTCTACCTCACGTATGGCACACTCCTCAATGGTTTCACCTTTATCGAGTTTTCCTTTCGGCAAATCCCATTTATCGTTTCTATAAATAAAAAGAACCTTTCTCTCTTTATTATATACAACACCACCGCCAGCAATAACCAGTGGAATATATTCCGTAAACTTTTTTAAAATTTCATCGTGATTCGGGTGGTATATGAACGCTTCCTCCAACTTCCCCTTCCTCAATGAACTTATCGCCTCTTCAACAGACTCCTTATTTAACAAAAAATACTCACCGTTTGTAGTATCAGAGAGTTTATTTGTTAAAATCAAAGGCAATTCATTAACAAAAACTTTATACATTTGCGTCATGGTTTTAGACAAAAACACTGCAAAAAAAACAGCAGAGCTTCTCTTGCAAATTAATGCAATTAAATTGAATCCCGAAAATCCTTTTACATGGGCTTCTGGATGGAAATCTCCTATATATTGCGATAACAGAATATTACTTTCTTACCCTATTATCAGAAACTACGTTCGTGATGAAATGGCGAAGCAAGTTGAGCAATTATACGGCAAGCCAGATTGTATTGTTGGTGTTGCTACAGGTGCAATTGGCATTGGTGCTTTAGTGGCAGATAAACTTAACCTTCCGTTCGTATATGTAAGACCTGAACCTAAATCTCATGGTCGTCAAAATCAAATCGAAGGTCATTTAGAAGCCCATCAAACAGTGGTTGTAATCGAAGATTTGATCAGCACGGGAAAAAGCAGTTTAAATGCAGTAAAGGCCCTTAAAGCTATAGATGCCAATGTTAAGGGAATGTTGGCCATTTTTACCTACGGATTTGAAACTGCAGATAAAAACTTTAAAGAAGAAAATACTGAATTGCATACGTTAAGCAATTACGCCCATTTAATTGAACAAGCTTCGGATACAGGTTATGTAAAAGAAGAACAATTAGCAACATTAATGGAATGGAGGAAAGACCCTTCACAATGGACAAACAAATAATATATGTTTATAGAAACGCCTAAGGCACAAGTAACAAAAAGTAAAGAAGAAACTTTCAACTTTTTGAACGACCTATCTAATTTTAGACAGTTAATGCCCGAAAATATCGATAAGTTCGAAGTTCTTAATGAAAATAGGTTTCTTTTTGCTTTAAAGGGTATGCCAGAAATAGTTTTAGAAAAAAAGGAGCAAACACCTTTTGATCAATTAGTTTTGGGTGCTGCCAGTGAAAAATTACCATTTACCTTAACTGCAGACATTAGTGAAGTTGGTAGCGAACAAAGTGAAGTTGTTTTAAGCTTCAAAGGTGAGTTCAATGCAATGATGGCCATGATGATAAAATCGCCTATCACTAATTTCATAAATACACTATCGACTAATTTGGGTAAAATCTAATACAGTAACTGTATTTCTTTTAATCCGAATTCCTTAAAATCACCATTAACTAGTTTCACGATCAATTTACCGTCAATGGAAACCTTTTCTATTGTACCCGTAATTTGCTCATCGTTCGGAAGCTTAAAAATACTGTTTTGCCCCTTTTTAAATAAGTGGGTATGGTATTGTGCATATAATTCTTTTTCACGCAATTGAAATGGTCTAATCAAATTTTGGTGTAGATGTTCTACCAGGGAATAGAACACTTCATCAATATCATAATCAGTACCCGTAATCATTTTTAACGAAGATGCATGAGGCGCATTTTTAAATGATTTTTGATTTACGTTCAACCCAAAACCTATAATACTACGTTTAATTGTTGAGCCCGATATAATATTTTCTATCAATATACCTCCGATTTTGTAATTACCTGACAGAATGTCGTTTGGCCACTTAATACTCAAATTAGGTATTCCAAAATCTTTTAAACTCTCTACAATAGCCAATGAAACACAAACACTTACAAGAAAAACCCGTTGAATTGGAATATCAATATTTTTTTTCAAAACACTGAAAGCTAGATTCTTACCGGGTTCAGACTCCCACACCGCATTTAATTGCCCCCTACCCGATGTTTGGTTTTTAGTGGTGATGACAGTAAAATCTTCTAACGCTCTTTCAAATGACAAATTTTTTAAATAGGTGTTTGTTGATTGCGTGGCATCAAGTTTGATTATTTGCATTTGACGTACCTTATTGTGAAACTTTAATGTATTGTTAAAAACTAGACCTAAAAGAACAAAAAAATAATAACTTTGTAAAAACTAAAATTTTTGAATGCAGGAAAGTAAAACTAGCGCAGATGAGTTAATTGCATTAATTATACAAGGAGTTGACGAGGTAAAAGGACAAAATGTCAATCTATTAGATTTAAGAGAAATTGAGAATACCGTTTGTGATTACTTCATAGTTTGTAACGGTACTTCCAATACGCATGTAAATGCTATCGTAGGTTCTATCCAAAAAACAGTAAGTAAAGCGATTCAAGATAAACCCTGGCACGTAGAAGGCGAGGACAATGCCGAATGGGTATTAATGGACTATATTAATGTAGTGGTCCATGTATTCCAAAAGCAAGTTCGAGAATTTTATGACATAGAAGGTTTATGGGGAGATGCAAAATTCACAACAATAGAAAGTAGCGTAAATCAATAAAAAATTAAAATGGCAAAAGAAAACAAAACAAATCCGAAAAAACCAAAGTTTAGCTCTTGGTGGATTTACGGATTGGTAGCAGTATTACTTATTGGGTTTCAATTATTCAATAGTGATGATTTAGCTAGCACACAAAAAACGACTACTTCAGAATTACAGCAGTATTTGAGAAATGGTGATGTTAAAAAGATTTTAATCATCACAAATACAAACCAAGCAAAAGTCTTTTTGACCGATGAAGCTATTTCTAAAGATGTTCACAAAGATGTCAATGAGAAGTCTTTTCTTCCTTCGTCTGGCAATGTTCCTCAATACACTTTAGATTATGGTGATCTTCAAATATTTCAAAATGAAATTACCGACATCAAAAAAGAGAACAATTTAGATACCATTATTGAATTCGGTAAAGAATCAACAGCTATACTAGATTTCCTATTATCATTATTACCTTTTGTACTGATCATTGGTATTTGGATATACTTAATGCGCAGAATGTCTGGCGGGGGCGGCGGCGGTGCCGGTGGGCAAATCTTCAACATTGGTAAATCGAAAGCAAAATTATTTGACGAAAAGACCGATACAAGAACATCATTTAAAGATGTTGCAGGTCTAGAAGGTGCCAAGGAAGAGGTTGAAGAGATTGTTGAGTTTTTAAGAAACCCAGACAAGTATACCTCATTAGGTGGTAAAATACCTAAAGGAGCATTATTAGTAGGTCCTCCAGGAACTGGTAAGACCCTTTTAGCCAAAGCAGTTGCCGGTGAAGCTAAAGTGCCTTTCTTCTCGCTATCCGGTTCAGACTTCGTAGAAATGTTCGTAGGTGTTGGTGCTTCTAGGGTACGTGATCTATTTAAGCAGGCAAAAGACAAATCTCCTGCCATTATATTTATCGATGAGATCGATGCTATCGGTAGAGCTAGAGGTAAAAACAATTTTACGGGCTCAAATGATGAACGTGAAAATACCTTGAACCAATTATTAACAGAAATGGATGGTTTTGGAACCAATACCAATGTAATTGTATTGGCAGCAACCAACCGTGCAGATGTATTGGACAAGGCATTAATGCGTGCCGGTAGATTTGACAGACAAATTTATGTTGACCTACCGGATATTCGTGAACGTAAAGAAATTTTTGAAGTTCACCTAAGACCTATCAAAACAGCTGAAACTTTAGACTTGGATTTCTTGGCTAGACAAACTCCTGGTTTCTCTGGTGCAGATATTGCCAATGTTTGTAATGAAGCGGCATTAATAGCTGCACGTAACGAAAAGAAAGCGGTTACTAAGCAAGATTTCTTAGATGCCGTTGATAGAATCGTTGGTGGTCTTGAAAAGAAAAACAAGATAATTACCCCTGGTGAGAAAGAAACTATAGCTTATCACGAAGCAGGGCATGCAACTACAAGTTGGATGTTGGAACATGCTGCTCCATTGGTAAAAGTTACTATTGTACCTAGAGGACAGTCATTAGGCGCTGCATGGTATCTACCGGAAGAGCGTTTAATTGTAAGACCAGAACAAATGTTGGACGAAATGTGTGCAACAATGGGAGGTAGAGCTGCAGAAAAGGTTATTTTCAATAAAATATCTACCGGTGCTTTAAGTGATTTGGAAAAAGTTACCAAGCAAGCAAGAGCTATGGTTACCATTTATGGACTTAACGATATTATTGGTAATACAACGTACTACGATTCATCTGGTCAAGATTCTTACGGTTTCTCTAAGCCTTACAGTGAAGATACCGCTCGAAAAATTGATGCAGAAATCTCTAAAATCATAGAAGAGCAATACCAACGAGCAATTAAGGTATTAACAGACAATAAAGATAAACTTACCACTTTGGCCGAACGATTGTTAGAGAAAGAGGTTATCTTTAAGGAAGATTTAGAAAAGATTTTTGGAAAGCGTAATTTCGAAAAGGATGTTTTAGCATTAGAAAACGAAAAGAAACTTAAAGAAGAAGAGGAAAACAATTCTACAGAGGAGCAAGAAATTACTGAAAATAAATAAAATTGCACTACTTTAGATTAGCAATTAGTTCAATAGTATAAATGGGTTTTTTAGATATTTTATTTGGTGGTGGTAAGAAGAAAGTTTCGAAAGAAACAGCGGAAACGCGTGGAGACCATATGCCTGATATAAATATTCCCGTTGACGAGAAATTTACCATACATTTCAAGCAAAATGGTGGAAAGTTTATCTATTGTGATTCTGACATAGAAGTGTCACGAGCTATACAAAATATAGTAACTGAAAATAATTGGGAAAGCGAGCCTTTCTTTGTTCTCAATGAAAGGCTAGCCCAAAAATTTTCAAAGGAACCGATTACTTTTACCGATAATGCCAGGCAAAGTGAGGTATTCTTTACCACCTGTGAGCATTTAATAGCCCAAAACGGAAGTATTTTAGTTTGCTCTAATCAATTACTTGAGAAAAAAGTAAATGAACTACCAAGTAATGTAGTTGTTTTTGCAACTACAAGTCAATTGGTAGAAAATATTGGTGAAGGTTTAAAAACTATTAAAAAGAAATACGGTCAAAAAATTCCGGCCAATATAACAACCCTAAAACACTTTAAGGCTACCAAAGAAAATTCAGATGATTTTCTAACCTATGGTAGTAGTACTAAAAATCTTTATCTTTTACTACTGGAAGATTTATAGTATGAAAGAAATTTTACGAAGGTCATTAACTGGGGCTGTATATATCATTTTATTACTGTCGGCAGTTTTTTTAAGCTCCGACGCATTTGATTTTTTGTTCATGACATTCGGGCTCGCTTGTCTATATGAATATAAAAAACTAGTTCGCTTAAAAGGGTTTTACATTTTTGCTGCATACCTTGCTCTTTGGTGGGTCTTCATCTATTTAGTAAAAGATCAACTGCTTATCAATGTTCTTATGTTGGTAACTATTGTGGTCAACATTTTTTTGTTGGTGAACCTTTTTACAAAAAAACCTTTGATTCTCAATACACCATTAAAATTTATTGTAGGCTTGTTCTACATCGGGGGAGGTTGTATTTTTCTTACTATGATACCTTACAAAAATGACGCCTTTGCCAAATTATTGATCATGGGTATTTTTATTTTAATTTGGGTAAACGATTCATTTGCATATCTAGTTGGTAAAAGTATTGGACGTACCAAACTTTTTCCATCAGTTTCTCCTAAAAAAACCATTGAAGGTACTTTAGGAGGTTTTATATTTGCACTGGCTGCAGCTTATCTTATGGGTAGATTTGAAGAGCTAATTAGTCCTATTCAATGGATGATATTGGCCACCGTTATAGTTGTAGCAGGAAGTTTAGGAGATTTGATAGAATCAAAATTTAAACGAACTGCGGGTGTTAAGGACAGTGGAGCCATATTACCGGGCCATGGTGGCATGTTAGATCGTTTGGATAGTTTAGTTTTTGCAGCACCGTTTGCATATTTAACTTTAAATATTTTCAGTTATGTTTCATAGAGAGGGACAAAAAATTATATTGTTTTCTTTTTTACTAATAGGGGTTAGTATTATACTGGCTCATTTTTTCATAGATATAGCATGGCTGAAATTAACGGTTCAAATACTTGGCTTAATTCTACTGATCATTATTCTACAGTTTTTTAGAAACCCTAAAAGACTGGCAATAAAAGATTTTAATGAAATCTTGTCGCCCGTTGACGGTAAAGTTGTGGTCATAGAAGAAGTGGAGGAAAAAGAATATTTTAAGGACAAGAGAAAGCAGGTATCTATATTTATGTCTCCGGTAAACGTACACGTTACCAGATACCCTGCAAGCGGTAGCATTACCTTTTCAAAATACCACCCAGGTAAATATCTCGTAGCTTGGCACCCAAAATCTAGCGAAGAAAACGAAAGAACAACGGTAGTGATCAAAACACCTAAGTTTGGCGAAATTCTATATAGACAAATTGCCGGTGCATTAGCAAGACGTATTGTAAACTATGCCGAAGTAGGAGAAAGTGTTCAACAAGGTGATGATGCCGGTTTTATTAAATTTGGCTCTAGAGTAGATTTATTCTTGCCATTGGACTGCCAGATCAACGTAAAACTTAACCAAAAAGTAAAAGGTGCCGGCACATGTATTGCCACTTTTATCGACCCAAATGAAAAAGACGAACTTACATATTGAATTTGAGAAGACGGTTGATTTGGTTAATAACTATACAGAGCCAATACCTGCAGATGTTCTTTTAAAACTTTATGCCTATTACAAAATTGCAAATGCCAATTTTGATAATCCAGGTAGTAAAACACCATTGATCAATGCATTTAAAGCAAATGCATTATTTCAAGCCAAGAATATGAGCAAGAAGAAAGCAATGCAATCTTACATTGAATTGGCCACCAAAGAATTGAAGTAACCACAATTAATTACCTTCAAATAATCATATTAAGTACTAGGTTGTTGCTATTGAGTTTATAGTATATGTAAACCAGTGAAATTTACGAGATGAAACAACTACAAAAATTGAAATTCAACATACTTCGTATTTCGATCGGGCTTGTCTATTCAATATTTGGTTTCATTAAATTTATTCCTAATCTAAGTCCGGCAGAAGATTTAGCAACCAATACCATTGGTATTTTAACTTTAGGCATTTTACCCCAACATTTGGGTTTAACTATATTGGCAGCTGCCGAAACTTTAATTGGTTTCTTTCTTATCATAAATTGGAAACCTCGTATATTCATCTCTATTGCAATAGTTCATATACTTTTTACCTTCACCCCTTTATTTTTACTACCAGAAGAAATTTTTGGCAAAGGCGAATTGATTTTCACTTTAGCAGGACAATACATATTTAAAAACATAATTATTTTATGCGCTTTATGGTCCTTAAAAATTGATCTAAACATCCATCTTAAAACAATTGAAGAACCTTCTACGACCAAATGGGTAGGTGTTAAGAATCAATGATACAAATCTTCTAAATCGGCATCACATAGAGAACAAAAAAGCTCATTTAGCTTTGTGCATACATCATTAAAAAAACGTTCGCCTTTTTCAGAGGTGGCATACTCCGGATTTCCAATTCCTGTATCACTACTTACTTTAGACCATTGTCTTTCTGCCCAAGCCCAACCCTCATTATAAGCTTTGATCTTAAACTTTTTAGCACTACCACTACCCCATTTTTCTTTTTGCAAAACCAAATCTGGCCTTAGATAAAGCATTAAGCTTGTTTCCATTTCATCTGCATGATCTCCTTTTTCCTTAAAATATTCAGTATTATCTAGCATTATAGGAAAAAAGCAAAAGCTAATGAACATTTCTGGAAACATCAAACCCAATTCTCTTACCAGTGGTTTAAAATTATTTCCACCATGACCGTTAAACAATAAGAGCTTTTTAATCCCTTGCCTATCTAAAACTGTAACCAAATCTTTTAAAATAGCCAATTGCGTAGACGGATTCAGATTCATATCCAAATAGATATCTTTCTGTCCGGTATTGACACCATAAGGTATTGTTGGCAGAACAATGACCTTTTTTCCTTTCTCCCAAGTCATACCTGCAGAACAGGCTACCATATGTTCCGCTTGATAATTATCCGTACCATAGGGTAAATGAAAGTTATGTGCCTCGGTTGCACCCCACGGTAAAATGGCTAAATCAAATTGTTCATTTTTTAAATGCTCCCAATTGGTTTCTGCTAATAAATATGGTCTTATCATAGTATTAAAGATAACATTAAAGCATAAAAAAACCCTTGCTATCAACAAGGGTTCGTATATTTTTTGAAAAATGGTTTGTAAATATTTGCTTTACAAGACCTTTTTACCTGATATGATATTATAAAGGATTACAATAACTGCAATTACCAATAGGATATGTACTAAACTACCAGTTGCAAGGCCAGGAACAATTCCTAACATTCCCAATAACCATATAATTATACAAATAACTGCTACTAACCATAATAGACTTCTCATAATGTATGTTTTTTAGATTGTTTATATGGTAAATTTAAAGGGATTACCCCTGTTAGCTTAACTCAAATCAAACGATTACTAGCTCAAAATCAGAACTATACCGTAAACACGCTATTATAAGCATTTAAAATCAATGACTTACATCAATTTCTCTTTGAAAAACTCAATAGTTCTTGACCATGCCAATTCTGCGGCTTCTTCATCATATCTTGGGGTAGATGTATTATGAAAACCATGATTTACATTTGGATAGAAATATGCGGTATTCTCTTTACCTAATTCATTTAATCTTTTTTCATATTCTGGCCATCCGGCGTTTACACGCTCATCTAAACCGGCATATTGTAGTAATAAAGGCGCGTTTATACGCTCTATATCTTCTTTCGGCTGACCTCCGTAAAACGGAACGGCAGCTGCCAGATCTGGTACTTTAACCGCCATCATGTTAGAAATCCATCCTCCGAAACAAAAACCTACAACACCTATTTTTCCGTTACAATCCTCATGATTCTTTAAATAATCAAACGCAGCAATAAAATCCTCAAGCATTTCATATCTATCTCTTTTGCGTTGCATCTCCCTTCCTTCATCATCATTACCAGGATAACCGCCCAACGGACTCAGCGCATCTGGCGCTATTGTAATGAAACCTGCCAAGGCTGCCCTTCTTGCTGTATCTTCAACATAGGGATTCAACCCTCTATTCTCATGCACTACCACTATACCAGGTAATTTTTCTTTAGCAGATTTTGGCTTTGAAAGCAACGCCTTGATCTCACCACCGCCTTTAGGTGATTTATAAATAATAAATTCAGAGTCAAGATCCGGATCGTTTTTATCAATCAACAATGTTGTTTCATAATCTGGCATAAGAAAACTCATTAACGAAGGCACAGTTATACCACCAACGGCATACATTGACAACTTTTGAACAAAGTCTCGGCGTTCTAGTTTATTATGCGCATAGGCATCGTAAAGATCAAATACTTCTTGTTTAATATCTTCTTTTCGTAATGATTTCATTTTCGAAGCTTTTTAGTTCTAATTAAAAATACAAAACCACTAAAGCACTTACTAAATTTTAACAATAGAGAAAGCCTCATTTCTAATGAAATAGAAATGAGGCTTACTTAATTTATCAACTAAAATTTTAGCTTAAACTAGCTAAACTTTTCTCTAATGTTTCAATTTTAGCTTCAGCATCGGCTAATTTTTGACGCTCAATCGCTATAACCTTTTCTGGAGCATTGTTCACAAAACGCTCATTAGAAAGTTTCTTCTGCACAGATTTTAAAAATCCTTTGGTATAGGTCAACTCTTCGTTGATTTTAACGATTTCCGCTTCAATATCGATAGCGCCTTCCATAGGCACAAAATACTCATTACTCTTAACACGAAAGGTTAACGCACCTTCTAACTGTTCTTTTACATAACTAATGTCAGATACATTGGTCAATTTAGATATGACCACATCAAAACGGTTACTAACCTTTTCAGTATTTAAAACGGATAACTCCAATGCTTCTTTCATTGGAATATTCTTGTTTTTTCTAATGGTTCTTACACCTGCGATAACCTCGGCCGCAAAGTCGAAATCTTCTAATAATTGCTCATCAATTTTACCTACTGTTGGCCATTTTGCAACTACCAGAGCTTCGCTCTCGCTTCTTATGGAAATATGTTGCCAAACCTCTTCGGTCAAGAAAGGCATAAAAGGGTGCAATAATTTCAAGTTCTGTTCAAACAACCCAATCACTTGATCAAAAGTTGTTTTGTCAATTGGCTGTTGGTAGGCAGGCTTAATAATCTCCAATAAAGAAGAACTATAATCGTCCCAAACCAATTTATAAATTGACATTAAAGCATCTGAAATACGGAACTTGCTAAAATGATCTTCAATTTCTACCAACGTTTTGTTCAACTTAGACTCGTACCAAGCCAAAGCAAGCTTAGAAGCTTCAGGCTGTGGAATATCTGCAACTTCCCATCCTTTTAGCAATCGGAATCCGTTCCAAATTTTATTTGCAAAGTTTTTTCCTTGCTGACATAAATCTTCATCGAACATAAGATCGTTACCAGCGGCAGAACTCAACAATAAGCCTACACGAACGCCATCGGCTCCATAATCTTCTATCAGTTTCAATGCATCTGGAGAATTCCCTAAAGATTTTGACATCTTTCTACGCTGCTTATCTCTAACCAAACCGGTGAAATAAACATTCTCAAAAGGTTTTTTTCCTCTAAACTCATACCCGGCAACTATCATTCTAGCTACCCAAAAGAATAAAATATCCGGACCGGTAACCAAATCATTTGTTGGGTAATAATAATTTACCTCTTCATTATCTGGATCCATAATACCACCAAATACACTCATTGGCCATAACCATGATGAAAACCAAGTATCGAGCACATCGGCATCTTGTCTTAAATCACTTATCTGTAAACCAGCATTGCCAGATTTCTCTTTGGCAAGTTCCAAGGCATCTTCTACATTGGCCGCTACAACAAAATCTTCTTGTCCGTCACCAAAATAGAATGCCGGTATCTGCTGTCCCCACCACAGTTGCCTAGAGATGTTCCAATCGCGAACGTTCTCCATCCAGTGACGGTAGGTATTTTCAAATTTCTTCGGATGAAGTTTTACATCACCGCTTTCCAATACAGCTTCTAGGGCAGGTTTTGCCAAATCTTCCATTTTAAGAAACCACTGATCAGATAATTTAGGTTCAATAACAGCTTTGGTTCTTTCAGATGTACCCACTTTATTAATATGGGTTTCCGTTTTTACCAGAAAGCCTTTTTCTTCTAGTTCTTTTGAGATTTCTTTTCTTACCACAAAACGATCCTTACCCTCGTAATGCATACCAAAACTGTTTAGGGTAGCATTGTCATTAAAGATGTCGATGGTTTCAAGATTATGTTTTTCGCCTAGGGCTTTGTCATTTATGTCATGCGCAGGTGTAACTTTTAAACAACCTGTACCAAATTCCATATCAACGTATTCGTCTTCTATGATAGGTATTACCCTATTACAAATTGGCACAATGACCTTTTTACCTTTTAAATGGGTAAATCGCTCATCATTAGGGTTAATACAAATAGCAGTATCACCTAAAATTGTCTCTGGTCTTGTGGTTGCAATCGTCACCTTCTCGTCTGAACCTTCAATAGCATATGACAAATAGTATAACAGCCCTTGCTTTTCTTCATAAACCACCTCTTCATCAGACAAGGTTGTCTGTGCCTCTGGATCCCAATTTACCATACGATATCCACGGTAAATTAAACCTTTGTTATAAAGGTCTATAAATACTTTGATGACGCTGTCATATCGTTCTTTGTCCATAGTGAACGCTGTACGGTCCCAATCACAAGAACAGCCCAGTTTCTTTAACTGTTCTAAAATTATTCCGCCATATTCATTTGTCCAATCCCAAGCATGTTTTAAAAACTCATCTCTTGTAAGGTCATTTTTATTAATACCCTGCTCTTTTAATTTAGCTACGACCTTAGCTTCGGTGGCAATTGACGCGTGATCGGTACCAGGTACCCAACAGGCATTTTTACCTAATAAACGGGCTCTTCTAATCAATACATCTTGTATGGTATTGTTCAGCATATGACCCATATGTAATATACCCGTTACGTTTGGTGGCGGTATTACTATACTATACGGCTCCCTTTCATCGGGAACTGAATGAAAATATCCGTTTTTCATCCAATACTCATACCAATGAGATTCCGTGGATTGCGGATTATATTTTGAAGGAATTTCCATATTTGGAACAGTTTTTGAATAAATATAAATGTGGGTTATTAAAAATAAAGCCGAATTGACATTCTAACGGTCACTTCAGCTAAATTTTACCTAAAATTAAATACGAAACAAAAATAAGTAACGTTAGAGTATAACAAAAGGATTTTGAGGTTGATCTGAAAAGATTTAATTTTGAAGTCCACCCAAAATTAAATATGATGAAAAAAATAGTACTTGTATTATTTGTAGGCTTACTAGGATTTAGCTTGACCGCTCAAGACACTGCGGCCAAAATAGAGTTTAAATCAGAAACCGTTGATTATGGTGAAATCGCAAAAGGATCTGACGGAGTTAGAGTTTTTGAATTTACCAACACTGGTAATGCTCCACTTATTGTGAGCAAAGTAAGTTCTAGTTGTGGATGTACAATTCCTAAAAAACCAGAAGACCCGATTTTACCAGGTAAAACCGGTGAAATTCAGGTAAAGTATGATACTAACAGAGTTGGTCCTATCCGTAAGGCAATTACGGTGATATCAAACGCTGATACACCTACAAAGGTTCTAAAGATAAAAGGTGAGGTAAAAGCATCTACCGGTACCAAATAAAAAAATCTTTTTATAAATTTAAAAGCCCAACTTTTCAGTTGGGCTTTTTTTTATGCGCTATTGTTCATCGAACAAGGGTTTCAATTCAAAACTGAACAGTAGATCATTGTCATACCGTTCCACTAAAACCTTTATCTTTTTATCTTTCTTTACGTTGAGCATATGCATGATCTCCTGTAATTTATATCTATGGATGCGCTTACCATTTACAGCTAAAATTACATCGCCCTCACGTAATCCTGCGGAATGTGCCGGACTCCCTTGACGAATTCCCGATACAATTATCTCCGGAACCAGACTCAACCTAGTTGCTCCTTGAAGTATAATCTGCACATTTCCATAAGACTTTGCATTACTATGTACTACACCGTTGGCATCGGCTATTCTTTCTGATACATATCTCATACCCGCATGTTGTAAATCTATACCGCTTATATTATACTGAAATATTTTACCGAAATTAGAATTTTTGGTAAGTATGAGTTTTTCATTGGCATAATCGAACGCGACATTAAATCTTTTTATTACCTCACCACCTAAACTTCCATTTCTACCGCCAAAATCTGCTATGGTATTAAAGGTTTCCATATCTGGAAATGCAGCCTTTGCATCACTCAACACAAAATCAGAAATTTTTATATGATCGATTTTTGTTCGTTTCCCAAAAATATCACCGGCCAAGCCCTTACCAAGAAAATCTTGATAATGCTTTTTAGGCAATTGAATTCGTTCATCTTCAAATAACCAAACCGCATCACTACTACCTGTATCCAACAACATTTTAACAGGTATTTCCTCGGTTTTATTTATCATCACAAAAGCGTCTAAATAAGCTTTTTTTCTAATGACCGTCATATCCACAACTCTAGTATTCTTGGTTGACCTATACCTATACTGCTCCTGATCATAAAATTTGATCGTTTTCTTTACATAGTTTACATCGACCACAAAATCGCGAAATAGGTCGTAACCAATAATACCATGTACAGGAATACCTAGGCTTGGCGAAAAATTGATACCAGCATCCATCACCACGTAAATATTTTGAGATGTATTCTTGACGCTACCCAGTTGCACCTTATTACCAGTAGACTTAAGGGCATTAATGGGGTCACCCTCTCCCAGCCCATTAATGGTGATCTCCGTAACATTATTCAGTTGAATAGAGTCTTGATCTGCCAAATTGAACAAAATGGGCGTACCTACTCCAGAATCTAGAACAAAAGATAATTCTGTACCATTTACCTCTACAGGAATAATCATTAGATTATTTATGAGCTGAAATTTTACTTTATGAAATTTCTTGCCCTTTGGCAATTGATACGTTTGTGCATTAACAGCGCACCCAATACTACAAATAAAAAGTAATGAAAAAAAGAAGCGTATACGTAACATAATCTGTATGAATTAGTTAAGCCTTTTTAAGATACGCATTTTTTTAACATAACCGTCAATTTTAACAGCAGCATGAAATTTAAATAAACCACAATTAAATTGTAAGTGCCATTATCATTTATCACTTTTGCGTAAAATTTAATTTATATGCCATCTGTTTCGAATAAAGGGCTTACAATGCCCCAATCGCCCATTAGAAAATTAGTTCCTTTCGCAGAAAGCGCTAAAAAGAAAGGAGTGCACGTCATTCATTTGAATATTGGACAACCAGATATAAAAACTCCCCAACAAGCACTCGATGCCGTAAAAAATAATAACATTAATGTGTTGGAGTATAGCCGTACCGAAGGATCTGAAGAATTTAGGAGCAAAATTGCCAAGTATTATATTAAAAATGATATTCCAGTTACTGCAGACGATATTATTGTAACCACAGGTGGATCAGAGGCTTTGTCATTTGCCATGAATACCATTGCGGATACAGATGATGAAATAATTATTCCAGAACCGTTTTATGCCAATTATAATGGTTTTGCCACTGCATGTGGTGTAACCGTTGTACCGGTGGTATCTAAACTAGAAGATAATTTTGCCTTACCCCCTATTGAAGAGTTTGAAAAATTAATTACAAAAAGAACCAGGGCTATCTTAATATGTAACCCAGGTAACCCAACAGGATATTTATATAGCAAAGAAGAGGTACAAAAATTAGCCACTTTGGTTAAAAAGCATAACATCTTTCTGGTTGCCGACGAGGTATACAGAGAATTTACCTATGACAATAAAACCCATACTTCTATTTTAAAGGAAGAAGGTTTAGAAGAGAATGCGATTGTTATTGATTCGGTCTCTAAAAGATATAGTATGTGCGGAGCCAGAATTGGCTACCTAGTCTCTAAAAACAAGGATTTTATTGCTACTGCACTTAAATTTGCACAAGCACGACTATCGCCGCCAACTTATGCACAAATTGCCAGTGAGGCCGCTTTGGATACTCCCGATAGCTACTTCGCCGAAGTAAAGGAAGAGTATGTAGCCAGAAGAAATCTACTTATTACAGAGCTAGAAAAAATAGACGGTATCAAAATTGCCAAGCCGCAAGGAGCTTTCTATTGTATTGCCGAATTACCTATTAAAGACGCAGATCACTTTGCGCAATGGTTGTTAGAGGACTTTAGCTTAGATAACGAAACCGTAATGGTTGCACCCGCTGCAGGTTTTTATGCAACTGACGGTTTGGGTAAAAAACAAATTAGGATTGCCTACGTTCTTGATAAAGAGAGCCTAAAACGTGCGGTTTATATTTTAAGCGAGGCACTTAAAAACTACAAGGGTAAATGATTATATATGACCATTTTTCTTTAAAAAACTATAATACTTTTGGCATTGATGCTACCGCAAGGCACTTTGTAGAAGTTACGACCATAGAAGAATTACAGGACATTCTAAACAATAAAGAGTATCCAAGGAAAATTCTTATCGGTGGCGGTAGTAATATGTTGCTTACAGATTATATTGATGCCCTTTTTATTCATGTTAATTTAAAAGGCAAACAACTATTATCACAAGATAACGACACTGCAGTGGTTAAGGTCATGGCCGGAGAAAATTGGCACGACATGGTGATGTGGGCACTTAAAAATGATTTTGGCGGACTTGAGAACATGTCATTAATTCCAGGAAATACCGGTACTGCCCCAATTCAGAATATTGGTGCCTATGGCGTAGAACTAAAAGACTGTTTTGTAAGTTGCGAGGCGGTGAGAATAGAAGATCAGCAGTTGGTAACCCTATCAAAAGAAGAATGCAAGTTTGGCTATAGAGATTCATATTTTAAAAATGAGGGGAAAGACAAATATGTAATAACCTCGGTTACTTTTTCTTTCACCAAAAACAATCATAAAATAAATTCTGGTTACGGTGCCATTGAAAATCAATTGGAAAAAGAAAATATATTAAACCCTACCATTAAAGATATTTCCAATGCAGTCATTGCAATTCGCCAAAGTAAACTGCCAGACCCACAAGAATTAGGTAATAGCGGTAGTTTTTTTAAAAACCCGATTGTTAACAAAGAAATTTTTAAGGAATTTAATTTAAAGTACCCTGAGGCACCTTTTTATAAGGTTTCAGAAGAACTTTATAAGATACCGGCAGGTTGGTTAATTGAACAATGTGGTTTTAAAGGAAAACGTTTTGGTGATGCAGGAGTTCATAAAAATCAAGCGTTGGTATTGGTCAATTATGATAATGCAACCGGTAAGGACATATTGGATCTGGCGGCAAAAATTATTGCAGAGGTCAAATCAAAATTCAATATAGAAATTAGCCCAGAGGTTAATTTAATAAAATAACCCCTGTAATAAAATTACAAGGGTTATTACCAAACCAAACCAACCAAAAACAAAGTGGGCAGTTACCAGCCGACCACTTATTCAATATATATTTTTAGAAAACGCATCATTAACAATCAATTTTATAATTTAGCGTTTAAGCATATACGGTTCAATGTTAGCATTTGGATGTCCATTCTAAAAAAAATATGTGCATCTTTTTAAATTATGAGTACTCTATTAGAAAATCATATTGTTGAATTATTACAAGAGCGAAACGAAAAAGCGATTTCACTTTTGTACGATAACTATGCTGACACCCTACTAGGTGTTGCCAACAAAGTAGTTCGCGACCCTGAACTTGCCCAAGATGTAGTTCAAGAATCTTTTGTCAAAATTTGGAAAAAAGCAGATTCTTACGACCCTAAAAAAGCAAAACTTTTTACATGGCTTTTCAGAATAACACGCAATACCGCTATTGACAAATTAAGAAGTGTCAACACTAAAACTGATAAAGAAATCCAAATAGACGTTTCAGACGTATATACCTTAGGTGTAGAAAGTACAAGACCCGAATTAATGGATGTACAAGAACATCTAGGCAAAATTGAAGAAAAATATCAAATTGTTCTAGAAGCTCTTTTCTTTCAAGGAATGACCCAACAAGAAGCAAGTGATGAGTTGGACATCCCTTTGGGTACTATTAAATCTAGACTAAAGATAGGATTACGTGAATTAGGCAAAATATATGGTCCTGCCTTAATTGCCATGATTTTAAATATTGTATTATGAAAGACAAAATAAAAATTTTCCTTGATTCCGATTTATTGGAAAAGTACCTTTTAGGAACTACTACCGAGTTGGAAAGCTTGCAAGTGGAGCGTTATATTGCCATGTACCCAGAAGTGAGGAAAACGTATGAAGAGTTACAGGAAAATCTTGAGATTTTTGCAAAACTTCATGCCATTGAAGCACCACAAGGACTAAAAGATAAAATTAATGCAAGAATTAAAGCCGAGCGTAAAGGCAGAAAACGATTCTATAGCTATGCAATAGCAGCAAGTATTACCGCGATTTTATTTATTGGTATCTCAACATTCTTTTGGAACCAAAATCAAAGCCTACAAGAAGAGAACAGTGTTGTTAGCAATAAGATAAAATTGCTTGAAGAGAATATGAAAGAGCAGTTGGAAGATGTACGTAACCAATTTATTGTTCTTAACAACCCTCAAACCAAAAAGTACAACGTTAAAGGAAATCAAAAGGCAAAAGAACTTAAAGCGGTAGCTTATATTAACCCAGTTAAAAAGTTGTCATATATCAATGTAAGTAAACTACCTAATATTCCAGAAAGCCAGTGCTTTCAAATGTGGGCAGAAGTTAACGGTAAAATGATCAACCTTGGTATTATTGAAGAAGCTGGGGACCAACAAAAATTATTGGCTTTACCTTATGCGGAAAATGCCGTAGGCTATATCACTATAGAACAGAAAGGTGGCAACCATGCACCGAATGTAGAAAATATAGTTGCCAATATAGCATATTAAGCTATCTCACATAAAGTATTCTTAAAGCCCCATTTTTGGGGCTTTATTTTTTATCTTTGTATAAAATTCAGCATATGAAACTAGTATTATTGACCATAGGGTTATTAGGATTGGCTTTCGCAGGAATAGCTATTAAAATATGGTCTAAAAAAGATGGTAAGTTTGCAGGTACATGTGCCAGCCAAAGTCCGTTTTTAAATCAAGATGGGCAAGCTTGTGGTATGTGCGGCAAAATGCCAGATGAACAAGATTGTAAAAAAGATTTAATTTCGGAATAAGCAACTCTTCATTCTCAAAACAGGGGTTTTACAAAATTTATATTTGAATAAGGCAGACACATTAAAAGAAACAATATCCAAAGCTAAACAAGGCAATCAAATTGCGTTCAGCCGTTTATTAGATATGTTTTGGAACGATGTGTACGGATTTCAATTAAAACGTACTGAAAACGAAAACGATTCTGAAGACATTACTATTCAGACCTTCTCAAAAGCGTTCGATAAAATTCATACTTATAATGACGCCTACGTATTCAAAACCTGGTTGATCACCATTTCAAAAAATATACATATCGATCTGGTTAGAAAGCGTAAAAAAAGTTTGTTGGATTCGCGTAGTAACTCCGAAGCTATTACCAGTGCTTTAGATGTATCTCCATCAATGGAAGACCAACTCATACAGGAACAGAATTTAGCCGATTTATTAAGGGATATTAAAAAATTAAAACCTCATTATCAAGCGGTAATCAATTTAAGATATTTCAACGAGTTAAGTTATGCCGATATCGCAACCCAGCTAAACGAGCCTATTAACAGTGTTAAGGTAAAATTGCTTAGGGCAAAAAAGCTCCTGTCAGAAATTATCGAAGCAAGAAAAAAATAACGAATTCGATTTTACTTCATATTTTCACATTCATTTGTGTAGTATATAATTCCGCTTTATCCTCATTTTTATAGTTCGTATATTTGTATTAAAATTATAGCATGTCTACAGTTGTTAAAGAAAATGTTGCTCCACCAAAAGGCAAACCAAAATGGTTAAGGGTTAAATTACCTACAGGTAAGAAATACACCCAGCTTAGAGGTTTGGTAGATAAGTACGATCTTCACACTATTTGCACAAGTGGTAGTTGCCCCAATATGGGCGAATGTTGGGGAGAAGGTACCGCTACCTTTATGATCTTGGGAAATGTTTGTACGAGGTCATGTGGATTCTGTGGTGTAAAAACAGGTAGACCTGAAAATGTAGATTGGGCCGAACCGGAAAAGGTAGCTAGATCTATAAAAATTATGGGTATTAAGCATGCCGTAATTACTTCTGTAGATAGAGATGACCTCAAGGATATGGGCTCCATAATTTGGGCAGAAACCGTAAAAGCCATACGCCGAATGAACCCAACAACCACTTTAGAAACTTTAATACCTGATTTTCAGGGCATAGAAAAGCATTTAGATAGAATAGTAGCCGTTTCACCTGAGGTTGTATCTCACAATATGGAAACCGTTAAAAGACTTACCAGAGAAGTTCGTATACAGGCAAAGTATGAACGTAGTCTCGAAGCTTTGAACTATTTAAAAAAGCAAGGTATAAATAGAACAAAATCTGGTATTATGCTAGGTTTGGGAGAACATGAAGATGAAGTTATTACAACCTTGGCAGATTTACGTAAGGCAGATGTAGATGTGGTAACCATTGGCCAGTATCTACAACCATCTAAAAAACACCTTCCTGTTAAAGAATTTATTACTCCAGAGCAGTTTAAAAAATATGAGGATATAGGTCTTGAAATGGGCTTTAGACATGTAGAAAGTGGTGCTTTGGTTAGATCTTCTTACAAGGCACATAAACATATACTTTAGATTTTTGTAAAACATTTTAAGATTTCAAAGTTTAATTAAGCAACATAGATGCTTTTAAACTTCTGTAGTCACTAGTATAAATATTTACGGTAACCAATGCAAAAATTAAATATTGGCATCAATGGTTTCGGAAGAATAGGAAGAACCCTATTTCGCCTTTTGCAAGCACACCCTAATTTGAACGTGGTTGCAATAAATGATTTGGCAGATACCCGAACGCTTTCACACTTATTAAAGTATGACAGCATACACGGTACTTCTCCATTAGATATTTCATGCGATGATACTCATATTATTGTTAATGAATCGCGTATAATTTTGCATAACGAACCTCACCCTTCCAAGATTAACTGGGCTGATCCAAATGTAGATTTAGTAGTTGAATGTACCGGTAAGTTCAAGGACAGGGATACCTTATCTCATCATATTAAAAATGGTGCTAAAAAGGTTATTCTATCCGTTCCACCAACGGAAGAGGATATTAAAATGATTGTCTTTGGCATTAACGAAAATACGTTGATGGCATCAGATGACATAATATCGAATGCATCTTGTACCACCAACAACGCAGCGCCTATGATCAAGGTGGTCAACGACTTATGTGGTATTGAACAAGCTTATATTACGACCATACATTCATATACTACCGATCAAAGTTTGCACGATCAACCCCATAGAGATTTAAGAAGAGCACGCGCCGCCTCTCAATCCATTGTTCCTACAACAACGGGAGCTGCAAAGGCATTAACAAGAATATTTCCAGAATTGGCAGATACCATCGGAGGGTGCGGTATTAGGGTACCCGTGCCTAATGGATCATTGACAGACATAACTTTAAATGTAAAAAGAGAGACAAGTATCGAAGAAATAAATGATACTTTTGAAAAGGCTGCTCAAAATGAATTTAAGAATATCATAAACTATACTAAAGATCCAATAGTTTCTATAGACATAAACAATAGTTGTTATTCTTGTACGTTTGATTCTTTAATGACCTCTGTCATAGGCAAAATGGTAAAAATTATTGGTTGGTATGACAACGAAACAGGTTATAGCAGTAGAATTATAGATTTAATTAATTTCATTACTATTAAAAAATATATTTGAGAATTTTATTTTTAAATAAAGTATTTAAAATTTTACTAGTCCCCATTGTAATATTGGCGACTACTACTGCCGTATTTTCTCAAGACCCGATTTCCAAAAAAGATATTCAACCTTATTTTGACCAAGCAAGAAAGTTCAAAAACCAGGATAAGATCGACCTGGCTTTAGAAACATTGAATACAGCTGCTAACGAGGCCGAAAAACGTGAAGACATTAAAGGCTTAATAGATAGTCTACATGAACTTGCGCTTTTATACCTAAGAATAGATAAAGAAGGTGACACAGAATTCTATTGGGATCGTGCCAGTGTATTGCTTAAGGATATTTCTTATCCTTACGGAGATGGTATGCACAAATATATTGAAGCTATTCTATTACATAGGAGCAATAGAAATTTTCAGTCATTATTTATGCTGAATGAGGCCAAACAACTTAATAACGATCGCAATTTCTACAACAACTTACTATTGACAGAGGCTAAAGTTTATTTAAGCCTCGAAAAATATGACAGTGCCACTAAAAATTTAAATTCCCTTATCGTAAATACTGATGTATATGAGAAGGAATATTTGACCAGCCAGGCATATCTTACTCTTGCCGAGCTAAACCTAGGACTTGAAAACTACGCAGAAGCTGCCAAAAATGGCGAAAATGCATTGGCCGTTGCAGAAGACAATGGTTTTTTGGAAGATTTTAAGGATGCCAATATCCTACTAACAACCGTATATGAGAAATTAGGATTATATCAAAAATCGCTTAGTAATAGTCAAAATCTGGTTCAATTAAAAGATTCTATTTTCAATATCGAAAAGAGCAAAATAGAGGCAAAAACGGCAGATAAAATAAGGGACAATTACAAAACGGAAGAAATTGCACGTCAAGAACAAAAAATTGAAGAACTTACAGAATCTCAAAACAGGTCTGAGTTAACGGCTATTTTAACTTCCGCATTTTTGATTATCATATCATTATTGGCAGTAACCTTATACAGAAACAATCAAATAAAATTAAAGACCAACGATCTTTTACAAACAAAAAACAAAGAATTACAAATAGCTAGAGACGGTGCGGTACAAGCTATGGAAGCAAAAACAAATTTTCTTTCAACGGTTAGTCATGAGTTAAGAACACCGCTTTACGCAGTTACCGGACTTACCCATTTGTTGCTCGAGGAAAATCCTGAAGAACACCAAAAAGAACATTTAAAAGCCTTAAAATTCTCAGGAGATTATCTTCTTAATTTTATAAACGATATTCTTCATATTAATAAAATTGACGCCAATAAGCTTGAACCTTTAAATATGGAGTTCAACCTTAAAAAGGTAATTAATGAGGTAATCAACTCTTTAGGACAAAGTGCCAAATCTAACAATACCACTCTTATTTTAGAGTATGATCAAGATATCCCAAGCCATTTACTGAGCGACCCTTTAAAGTTATCGCAGATTTTCATGAATTTAATTGGTAACGCCATCAAATTTACCAAAGGAGGTGAAGTAAAGGTGATATCTAAATTATTGAATAAGAATCAAGACGAAGTCACCATCTATTTTGAGGTAAAGGATAACGGAATAGGTATTTCGAAAGAAAAGCAGAAAAGTATTTTTGAGGGCTTTGAACAAGGTTCTATTCAAATTAATAGGGAATATGGCGGTACCGGACTTGGCTTAACCATTGTAAAAAGTCTTTTAGGGCTGTTCAACAGTCAAATTGAACTTGAGAGTAATTTGGGCCAAGGTAGTTCATTCTTTTTTGAAATAAAGATGAAGAGTATTGATGACCTTACTGAAGATGTTTCCTTTGAAATTACTCCGAAAGATTATGACTTTAAAGGTCTTCATTTATTGATAGTTGAGGATAATAAAATTAACCAGGTCATTACTAAAAAGATGCTGACCAAAAGGGATATGACCAGCGATATTGCCAACAATGGGCATGAGGCGGTTGATTTGGCCAAAGAAAATGTTTACGATGCCATCTTAATGGATATTCATATGCCCGGTATTAGTGGTGAAGAAGCTACCATTGAAATTAGAAAATTCAACCAAGAGACTCCGATTATTGCACTTACGGCAATTTCATTGGATGATAGTTTAGAAAGTTTTTATGCTGCCGGTTGTAACGATGTCGTAACCAAACCATTTAAACCAGATATTTTCTATCAGAAAATCGGAGAAAACATTTTTGATAAAAAAGCTAAGAATTCTTTGACATAAACTGTTTCAATTCTTCTTTGAACAACTCATTTTCCCCAAACAAAAATTCGTGCTTCACCTCTATATAATGTAGGTTTGGTATTTTTGATTTCAGGCGCACATAATCTTTTTCGGTGGTTAGAATGGTATCTTTCCTTTTTAAATTTTCTATTTCCGTTGGTGTAAAAAAGTGATGATCATTAAATCTTAAATGATCGAATACAATACCGTATGATTTTAAAAAGTTCTCTAATGGCGCCGGATTTGCTATACCCGTTACCAATGTTACCTTTTTATCTTTTAGACTTTCAAGCGATATTTCAGCTCCTTTTAAATCTGTATTATAGACCAAATAACTAAAGAATACTTTTTGATGCGATTTCGGCTTAATGCTCAAAAGAACTTTTGATTTTTCCGATTGCGACAGATTTGACGGACATTTAGTTACCACAATAACCTCTGCCCTATTTGCTTCCCTTTTAGAATCTCTTAAATCTCCTGTAGGCAAATACCAGTCTTTAGTGAACAAACTATCATAAGCTGTCAATAGAATTGAAAATTCGGGTTTTACTTTTCTATGTTGAAAAGCATCATCAAGCAGAATAACATCTGGATCAACCATTTTCTCAAGTTGATGAATACCATTTCTTCTGTCGGCATCAACGGCAACAGCTACTTTAGGAAATTTACTTTTTAGCTGAAATGGCTCATCGCCTAAATTTTCAACACTCGTTTTATCATCTGAAAGCAAAAAACCTTGAGATTTTCTTTTATACCCCCTGCTTAAAATAGCAACATCATAATTATCAGAAAGTGTATTAACCAATAACTCTATCATAGGTGTTTTACCCGTTCCCCCTACACTTAGGTTACCAACACAAATAGTCTTTGTTGTAAAAGATATTGAAGAGAAAATACCCACATCATACAAGCGGTTTCTTAGAAACACGATTATTCCGTAAATTAATGATATGGGAAAAAGAAGTTTTCGTAACACCTGCATCGCAACGAAATTATAATAATTTATCTTTGAATAACTTATTTTTTAATAAAATGACCGTAAAAGATATTACCCAGATATTAGAAGAATTTGCTCCTCTACCATATGCCGAAGACTTTGACAATGTTGGTTTATTAGTAGGAGATGCAACTAACGAAGTTAGCGGCATACTGGTTACCTTAGATACCTTGGAAAATGTGGTTGATGAGGCCATAACCAAAAATTGTAACCTTATTGTAAGTTTTCATCCTATTATATTTGGAGGATTAAAAAAGATTACCGGTAAAAATTATGTGGAACGGGTAGTTATTAAGGCCATTAAAAATAATATTTCTATTTATTCCAACCACACTGCACTCGATAATGCCAGATATGGCGTAAATGCTAAAATTTGCGATGTACTTGGACTGTCAAATACAAAAGTGCTTATTCCACAAAAGCATACTATCAAAAAATTAACTACCTACATACCTAAAAATAATATAGAGGAAGTTAAAAATGCGCTTTTTAAAGCTGGTGCAGGTAATATTGGCAACTATTCTAATTGCAGCTTTTCAGTTGAGGGTAACGGCAGCTATAAAGCAAATGAAGAGGCAAATCCGACAATTGGAGAAATAGGAACTACGCACATTGAAAATGAAATAATGATTACATGTGTTTTTGGGAAGGACAGAGAATCTGCCATTACCAAAGCTTTATTAGCTTCCCACCCATATGAGGAGGTTGCCTATGACATACAGACTATAGAAAATACGAACCAACATATTGGTATGGGAATGATCGGTGAATTGGACGAAGAAGTTTCAGAATTGGAATTTCTTAATGAACTTAAGCTAAAAATGAACGCTAAATTGGTGCGACATTCCGCTTTATTAACAAAGCCGATTAAAAAAGTAGCTGTACTTGGTGGAAGTGGGTCGTTTGCTATTGGAGCAGCCAAAGCCGCTAAAGCAGACGTATTCGTTACCGCTGACCTTAAATATCATCAATTTTACGAGGCTGAAAATCAAATAATTTTGGCAGATATTGGACACTTTGAAACTGAGCAGTTTACAAAAAACCTTTTAGTTGATTATCTTACAAAAAAAATTCCTAATTTTGCAATCCATTTATCGGAAAGTATAACAAATCCCATCAATTATTTTTAATATGGCAAAAAAAGAAGATTCGTCTGTAGAAGCAAAGTTAAGAGCATTATATGATCTGCAATTAATTGATTCTAGGGTTGATGAAATTAGGAATGTTCGTGGTGAACTACCTTTAGAAGTAGAAGATTTGGAAGATGAAGTCCTTGGCCTAAAAACGAGAATGGATAAGCTTAAAACCGATTTAGAGAATATAAACTTTGAAATTGGAGCTAAGAAGAACCTGATTGAAGAAGCAAAGGCTTTAATAAAAAAATACGGCGAGCAGCAAAAAAATGTTCGTAACAGTAGAGAATTCAATTCTATTAGTAAAGAATTGGAGTTCCAAGAATTGGAAATTCAATTGGCAGAAAAGAACATTAAGGAGTTCAAAGCTCAAATAGAGCAAAAGAAAGCTGTGATTTCTGAAACTAAAGAACGTTTATCTGAACGCGAAGCACACTTAAAGCACAAAAAAGGTGAGCTAAACGCTATTCTTGCAGAAACAGAGAAGGAAGAAAAAGCGTTATTAGAAGAATCTATCAAGTTCCAAGATAAAATTGAGGAGCGTTTGGTAAAGGCCTATGCTCGTATCCGTAACAACGTAAAGAACGGTTTAGCGGTCGTTCCAATTGAAAGAGGTGCATCTGGTGGTTCTTTCTTTACGATACCACCACAGGTACAAGTTGAAATTGCTTCTAGAAAGAAAATCATTACAGATGAGCACAGTGGTCGTATTTTAGTTGACCCTACGCTTGCTGAAGAAGAAAGTGAAAAAATGCAAAAAATGTTCGCTAAATTATAAAAGCAAACTTTATACAATCTAAAAGCCATCTTTAAAAGATGGCTTTTTTTATTTACATTCATATCTATGAATACATTAAAAATTGTCTCCATTTTAATAATGATGTTCAGTTCCATTACTAAAGCTCAAGATATAACCGACTTTAAATGGAACAATAGATTAATAATTCTATATGAAAACAATAACAATGTTGCCGAAGTAAAATCTGCGATAGAAATAATTGCAAAAAACTCTGTTGGTTTAGTTCAAAGAGACGTTCGAGTTTTCGTTCTTAAAAACAATGTATTCTATAGCAGCAATGGACAAGCTCTTGAAATTACAAATTCAAAAACTTTACCTAAAGCTTATCAAGGTTATATTTTGGTGGGTAAAGATGGCAGTATAAAATCTAAAAAGCCTTATCCTTTTAACTTAAACAAGATATTTGACCTAATTGATAGTATGCCAATGCGTCAAAGTGAAATGAGAACTAACCGGTAATTATTTTATTAGTTCCAACATCAAGTTCTCAATTTCTTCGCTATCCCATTTCTCAGCGATACCTGGGATTTTCATAACCTCTTTCATTATTTCCTCCTGTGCATCGCCTTCGGCTAGTGCTTCTGAATACGGTCTGTTTGAAAATGTAACCCTACTATATGCGGGTATCCATTTCTCTGGATGTTTTGTAGAAAAGTGTTTTTCTATTTTCTTTTGAAGTAAAAAATTTGTGTCAGCCGTTTTACTACTCATTTCCATAAAGTTTCTATAACTCAATTCAGCTATAGCATCTGCATTAGGCTTTCGTTTTTCTTGATATGTAGAAAAGATATGCCCCCAATCATCTCCAAATTCCTGAATCAATTGATCTAAAACAAAAATATCTTCGAACCCGGCATTCATTCCTTGTCCGTAAAATGGCACCACTGCATGAGCGGAATCACCTACCAGAGCAACTTTATCCCAATAGGTCCAAGGATAACATTTCATGGTTACCATGGCACTAGTTGGGTTTCTAAAGAAATCTTCGGTCAAATTTTCTATTTCATCCTTAACATTAGGAAAATAGGTATTGAAAAAATGGACGGCATCTTTTTTTGTTTTTAAACTCTCAAAAGAAATATCACCCTCAAAAGGCATAAAAAGCGTACAGGTAAAGCTACCATCTAAATTGGGCATTGCTATGAACATAAACTTGCCACGTGGCCAAATATGAAAAGAGTGCTTATCTAATTTATGTGTACCATCGGCATTGGCAGGTATGGTCAATTCTTTATAGCCTACATCAATAAAATCTTGAGAATAGTCGAACCTACTACGACGCTGCATTTTATGTCGTACTCTCGAAAAAGCACCATCACAGCCAAAAACCAGATCAAATGGATACTCTTTCCATTCACCTTTTTCTGTTTCACCTGTATAGACTATTGCTTCGGGCAAATCAATATCCCAAACTTTTTCTTCAAAACGAAAATCAACTCCATTTTCTTCAGCCAAGTCAATCATGCGTTTATTCAACACTCCCCTTGATATGGACCAAATTGCCTCACCATCTTTACCATACTTTTGAAAATATTGTTCCTTGCCTATTACATGCATGGCACGTTTATCTAAGGGTATGGCAATTTTTCTGATTTCATCTTCTATGCCCACTGTTTTCAAAGCATTCCAACCTCTATTGCTCATAGCCAGGTTAATGGACCTGCCAGAAAATTCTATATTCCTAATATCTGGTCTCCTATCAAAAACAGTAATTTTATGTCCGTATCTCTTCAAATAAATTGCTAGTAATGATCCTACTAGTCCAGAGCCTATAATGGCAATATTCTTTTTTTCTTGGGTCATGTATTGGGCTTTAAGCCTACATTAAGTGAATGTTAAAAATATGAAATTATGCCTTAATTATAAGCTTTACGGTGATAAAGTAAACAATCATTTATCCGATAAAGTTAATTTTTGTTTAATTATTTACTATTTTTATTAAACAAAAAAGAAACACTTTGAAACATTTCAATTCTAACGACATGAAAAAAATGTCGGGTAGGTATAGGGCTCACTTGATCAATAGTTGCACTGGCTATAAATCTGCCAATCTTCTTGGCACAAAATCTTTATCGGGCTGTAGCAATTTAGCCATTTTCAATTCTGTAGTTCATATTGATAGTAGTCCGCCAATGTTGGGCTTTATTCTAAGACCTTTAACGGTAAAGAGACACACTTACAAAAACTTTAAGGAAACGGGATCTTTCACAGTTAACCACGTTAACACTAAAATAATAGAAGAGTCACATAAAACGTCTTCAAAATATGAAGAGCAAATTTCAGAATTTACAGAAACCAATTTAACAGAAACATACTTAGATGATTTTAAGGCGCCCTATGTTGGTGAGAGTACCATAAAATTAGGCTGTAGATATATAAATGAATATGAAATTAAGGAGAATGGTTGTTTAATGATCATAGGGGCTATTGAGCATATTTATTTACCGAATGACATTTTACACGATGATGGATGGTTGCAACTAGATAAAATCAACACTATGGTCACAAATGGACTAGATGGTTATGCTTTACCCAAACTAATTCAACGGTTATCATATGCCAAACCAGATCAACCATTACACTCCTTACTCTAATGGCTCATAAAAAGTTACACCTTCCTGTAAAGACCTGCATTACTTGTAAAAAACCATTTACTTGGCGAAAAAAATGGGAATGCAACTGGAACAATGTAAAATACTGCAGTGAAAAATGCAAACGCCATAAACCAAAAAAGATAATACATGAATAATTTAATGTGGTTTAGAAACGACCTAAGGGTAGCAGACAACTCCTCGTTAAACAATGCCATTAAAGGTCAAACAGTTATTGCATTCTATTGTTTTGAATCTACTTTTTTTGAATATGACGAATACGGATTTAAAAGAACTGAAAAATACAGGGCTAAGTTCTTACTCGAAACGATTAGCCAACTGAAAGAAGAACTTAAAAAATTAAACATTCCTTTATTCATATATGTTGGTAGGTCTGAAGACTATTTGCCAAAACTTATTGAACACCACAACATACACAATGTTTTTCTACAAAAAGAATGGACAAGAGACGAAGAGTTGGTACTCACCAAGGTTAAGAGCAAAGTATCATCTACCGTTCAATTTAATGAAGAGTATGATCAATTTTTATTTCATCCTACCGATATACCCTACGCAGATTTCAATTCAATTCCTGAAATATTCACCAACTTCAGAAAAAAGTGTGAAGCCAATTGCCAAGTTCGAATCTCCACTTCAGCTTATAAAATAATGCCCGAATCTAATTTAGTACGTACTAATACAGAATTACCCCAATTGGAAGAATTAGGCTTTGAAGATTTTACGATACATAACTCTACGGCATTTCCTTTTAAGGGCGGAGAACAAGAAGCTAAAAAGCGAATTCAAAATTACTTTTGGGATTCACATAAACTTGCCTTTTATAAAAAAACTAGAAATGGATTAATAGGAGTAAATTATAGTTCAAAGCTATCTGCTTGGTTGGCAAATGGAAGTATATCTCCAAGAACCATCTATTGGGAAGTTGTAAGATTTGAAAAAGAAATTATCAAGAACCAGAGTACCTATTGGCTGATTTTTGAACTTATTTGGCGTGATTATTTTAAGTACATATCATTAAAACATAGCGATAAGATATTCCATCTATCTGGCATTCTTCAAAAACCCTATGACTGGAAAACTGATAAGCAATCGCTAAAAAAATGGACAAACGGCAATACAAAAGAAGCCTTTGTTAATGCCAATATGCGGGAGTTATCGGAAACCGGATGGATGAGTAACAGAGGTAGACAAAATGTTGCCAGCTTTTGGTCTAAAGAGTTAGAACAAGATTGGCGAATGGGTGCCGCATATTTTGAAAGTATGTTAATCGATTACGATGTACACAGTAATTGGGGAAATTGGATGTACAATAGCGGAGTAGGTAACGACCCTAGAAATAGAAAATTCAATATTAAAAGTCAGGCTGAACGTTATGACAGTGCTGGTAGCTATCAACGGCTGTGGTTACAAGAAACGTTGTTTTAAAGAAAGATAAGAATGAAAATAGTACGCTTAATATTAGGTGATCAATTAAACCAAAACCATTCTTGGTTCAAAAATGTAAATGACGATATTATTTACATTATGGCCGAAATGCGCCAAGAAACAGACTATGTTAAACATCACATACAAAAAGTAATAGCTTTCTTTTTAGCCATGCGAAGTTTTAAAGAAGACCTTAGTGCCAAGGGTCATAACTTCATCTACCTTAAACTAAACGATAGTAATAATCCTCAAAATTTAAAGGACATTATTTCGATGGTGGTCAATGATTCAAATGCCGATAAATTTGAATATCAGTTGCCAGATGAGTATAGGTTAGATGAACAACTTCGAGATATATGTAACTCATTAGCTATAGCTACTTCATTTGCAGATACAGAACATTTCTACACTACAAGATTTGAGCTCCAAGATTTCTACAAAGGCAAAAAACAAATGGTCATGGAGAGTTTTTATCGCATGATGCGAAAAAAGCACCAAATATTAATGTCTAACGATCAACCCGTAGGTGGAAAATGGAACTTTGACCATAGTAACCGAAATAAATGGAAGGGTCAGCCAAGCATACCTAAAGAAACAGAGTTTAAAAAAAATGTCGAAGAAATTATTGAAGAGCTAACCAAAGCCAATGTAAAAACCTTTGGGCAAGTTGAGGCTAAATCATTTACATGGCCGGTAACCAAAAAAGAATGTTTGGAGACCTTGACCTATTTTTGCAATCATCTACTTCCCCATTTTGGCGATTATCAAGATGCCATGCATGAAGATCAAAAGTTTTTATTTCATTCTAGATTATCATTTGCTATGAACAGTAGGATTCTGTCTCCCAAGGAGGTAATTAATACTGTTATAGCACACTTCAATAATAATAACACTATTCAAATATCTCAAGTAGAAGGATTTGTACGTCAAATTTTAGGATGGAGAGAATATATGAGAGGAATTTACTGGAAAGAAATGCCCGATTATAAGTATATTAATTCCCTTGAAAATAAAAACAAACTACCAGATTTCTTTTGGACCGGAAAAACAAATATGAATTGTTTAAAACATGCAATTGGTCAAAGTTTAGACAACTCATACGCCCATCATATTCAACGACTAATGATTATAGGAAATTTTGCCTTACTAACTCAGATGGATCCAGATGAAGTCGACCAATGGTATTTAGGTGTTTATATTGACGCTATAGAATGGGTGGAGATTACAAATACCAGAGGCATGAGCCAATTTGCCGATGGTGGTATTGTGGCTACTAAACCATATGTAAGCAGTGCTAATTATATTAATAAAATGAGCAATTACTGTACTAACTGTACTTATAGCCACACAAAAAAATTAGGAGAAAAAGCGTGCCCCTTTAATTCTCTTTACTGGAATTTTCTGGCGGATAAGAAAGAACATTTTAAAGACAATCAACGTATGAATATGATGCTTGCCCTTCTAAATAAAATGGATAGAAATACTTTAGCCGACATACAATTGAAAGCCAACGATATATTAAATAATTTAGATACCCTTTAATGATTAATTAATATGAATTTAACCTATAGAACTTAACTAAATTTTAATTTTGATATGTAGTACAATTTAATTTTCCGCGAGAGCGTCTATATATAGAAAACACCTTTTCATTAATATGAAAAGGTGTTTTTGTTTTACCAAAAATATCTAGAATATACTTTGATTAATTATACACCTTACATACTATCATAATCACCCTATTTCGTTGAACATATTGAATTTACCGATAAAGTGCCCATCTAATTTCCCTTCTTCTTTAACATCAATTTTAACAGTCTACAACAAATAAAATTAATATTTCCAATAAATTCCTACAGAAATGTAATTTTCACCTTTAACAAAAAATTTTATTTAATAAATTGAATTTCAATTCGTTATGTTTTATTTAAAAAAAATTCAATTTTAAGTTTTAACAAAAATAAGAAAAGGTCATCAACAATGCGACCTTACCTACAGATTACTATTTTAAATATGCCATGGCTCTTTATGCCAATGGAGATTTAGAGGAGTCTGAAGTTTGGTTGAAAAAATATAAAAAATATAATAAGAACGATTCTCGTGTAAAACGATTTTTAAAGGATGGTAATTTGGCTTCGGTTGTCTTTAACAGTAGACAACGATATGAGGTAGAACCTGTATCTTTTAATTCTGCCGATAGTGATTTTGGAGCGTTTAGGTTTTTAGGGAATATATACTTTGCTTCATCACGAAGAGATGTGGTAACCGGTGAAACTTACGGCTGGTACGATGAACCTTGGCTAGACCTTTTCGCTGTACAAGAAGATAACCCAATGTCGGAACCTATTCGTTTAAAAGGAGATATCAATACCAAATTCCATGAAAGTTCGGTCGCTTTTTCTACAGATTATAAGAACGACACTATCATGTATTTTACCCGAAACAATTTCTATGACAAAAAAGAAGGTTATGGGGCATCAAATGAAATCAACCTTAAAATATATAGTGCCAAATTTGTAGATGGTGAGTGGGTAGAGAACAGCAACCTAAGAATGAACAGTGATTATTATTCTACAGGTCACCCATCTGTAAACCAAGCCAGAACACGTATTTATTTTGCTTCCGACAGACCTGGTGGATACGGCGGTACAGATATTTACTATGCAGAAATTCATGAACGTGGAGGTATACAAACCCCAATAAATGCAGGCCCTATTGTTAATACCGAAGGAAACGAAATGTTTCCGTTCATTAACGAAGAAGGTAAATTATTCTTTAGTTCAGATGGTCATGTTGGCTTCGGTCAATTAGATGTTTTTTCAACCATTTCAAATGAAGATGGTGAGGTAATAGATATTATAAATTTGGGTACACCTATAAACAGTTCTAGTGATGATTTTGCCTATTATGGGTTACCAAATGGATTAGACGGTTATGTAAGTTCGAACAGAGAAGGTGGCGTTGGTAGTGACGATATTTATAAATTTAAATTTACCCCTGCTTTAGATGTTGAATGTTACGTTGTTGACGGGGTAAACAATCAAATGCTAGATAGTGTTACCGTTAAATTATTTGATCAAATCACCAATACCTTGGTGGCACAGACCACAACAGATGAAAATGGTTATTATAGATTTCCCGTGAATAGAAAAACTACTTATATGATAGAGGCGGTTAGAAAAACCCACCCACATAAAAATGTTTTCTTCAACACGGCATCTACTCCAAAGGCTCAAAAAATAATGCGACAGGATATTGTTCTTGAACCAGTTTTGGATCTAAAAGTACTAGCGGGACTCAATAAAATATACTTTGACTTTAACAAAAGTGATATTAGACCCGATGCTGCCGCAGAGCTGAATAAGGTAATTAAGGTTATGAACATTACCTACCCAGATATGATAATTAAATTAGAGGCGCACACAGATCCAGTGGGTAGCCATGCATACAATGATAATCTTTCTGAAAGAAGGGCAAAATCTACCTACGAATACCTCATTGAAAACGGTGTATCTAAAGATAGGATAGTTTCATACAAAGGGTTTGGAAAACGAGTACCTATTAATCACTGTACAAGTAAACAAGATTGTACCCCAGAAGAATTGGAGCTGAACAGAAGAACCGAATTCCCTATTCTATAGATTAAAAAAGGTATTGTAGCCTCAAAATAAAATTCAACATTTTTTCACCAAACGATGATTAACCACAAAAAAAGTCCTTTACAAATTGTAAAGGACTTTTTGATTTTTATAAGTTATAATAGCCTACTCTAAAATACCGTCAACTATTCCGTATTTAATAGACTCTTCTGCATTCATCCAATAATCTCTATCAAAATCTTTTAAAACCTTATCAAAATCTTGACCACAGTTATCAGCTAATATCTGTGCACTTAATTCTTTGGTCTTTATAATTTCTCTAGCCTGTATTTCAATATTCGAAGCCTGCCCTCTTGCTCCACCACTTGGCTGGTGAATCATTACTTGTGCATGTGGTTGAATAAATCTTCTACCTTTTTTACCTACCGATAATAAAATAGAACCCATAGAAGCTGCAAGACCGCTACAGATTGTAGAAACCGGACTCTTTAATGATTTTATGGTGTCGTACATTGCAAAACCAGAAGTTACATAACCACCAGGACTATTAATATATAATTGAATTTCTTTATTGTTCTGCATATCTAGGTATAACAACCTATCAATTACATGTTTTGCAGAATCGTCATCAACCATACCCCATAAGAAGACTTTTCTTTCCTCCAGCAATTTCTCATCTATGGCTTCCTGAATTTTTCCTTTTTTAGAACTCATATTTTAAGTTTATTTATCTCTAACAAAATTAATGAATTAAAATATAAACAGATGTGGCGATCGTTCACCTAATTACCATCAATTCTATTTCAATTTTATTAAATAACTACTCTTTTGGTTTTGGTTCGGGCTGTTCTTCTACTTCAACCGTTTTTTCTACCACTTTCTTAATTGGTATAACCACTTTACCTGTTTTGGTCTTTAAGACCATGGCAATATTATCTATACCGATAACGGTACCTTGCAAATCGCCGATTTTTACCTTATCTCCTACTTCGTAAATCTTTCTAGAATAAAAAGTTCTTAAAAGATCACCAACAATTTCTCTAGACCCCAAACCTAATGCCAAAGAAATCGCCAGTAAGAAGGCACCTAGCACAATAGTGAAATTATTGGTAATAATCTGCGTATCAATACCTGCTTGGTTTAACGCTGTTATACTTACAAAAATTATGATCAGGTAAAATAAAACATTACCTAAAAGCTTACCGCCGCTTAGACCAATGGAATCAAAGACTTTTATAATAGCCTCTTTTATCGTTTTTGCCAAGAAAAGACCTAACATAAAAATCACCATCGCAGACAGTAAAATTGGCAGATAGCGCAATAGGTTGGCTATCTCCGTAGATATAATGGTCAAGCCCATAATATCTGAAGCCACAATTATAAAGACCAACCACAACAATACTTTTACAAAGGTTACAATGACCTTGGACAAGTCTATTTTTATATCGGCATCTCCAAAAAGTTTTGCCTCATTGATTTTCTCGGATATGCTACTCAACTTTATGATCTTGAATATTTTTCTGAGAACCAAAGTGGTTATTTTTATAATGATCCACCCAAAGACAATTACTATAAAGGCACCGAAAATACCAGGTAATGCCGCTGCAATATCTTTAAAAATATTACTTAAAGATTCAAATGTTAGGTCTTTCCACTTATCTACTGTTTCCATATCTGGTCTACTACTATTATTTCTGGTTAGGTTTTGAATTTGTTTTCAACATGCTCTCAATAATTGAGGCGAAATTACCCGTAAAAAGATTGGTCAACTCCATAACCAATTTAGCCGCAGCAACATCATCCATAACTTTTTTACGTAGTTCTGGTGGAACATCTTTAAGATCCCCTTGTAAATTTTTAAATGGATTATTGTCCTGTTCTAGCATTAAGGTAGGGTTTTATACATTTCCGTTACTTTCGCTTTTGCTCTTTTGAGCCTCATTTTAATAGCACTTGGTTTTAAATCTAAGATATTTTCCAATTCTTTGATAGATGCTCCATCTTGATATTTCAACAACAATAAAGATTTATCTTCCGGACCAATTAATTCTAGAGCTTGTTTAAGCTTATCTACTTGCATCTGTAGCAAAAGATCATCTGTTACTTCAACAGGTATATCTTCTTGGGAATCATATTTAATGGAGTTGTCATTAATTTTTCTTTCCTTATTTCTGTTCACATAATTAACACAGAAATTATAAGTGAAAGAATACAGCCAAGTAGAGAATTTTGAATTCCCTTTAAATGAACCCAGCTTAACAAATAACATTAAAAAAATATCTTGGGTTAAGTCTTCCGCTTCTTTGTTAGACTTTGAAAATCCTAAACATTTATTGTAAACCAATTGAGAATACCGATCATATAATTCGCCAAACAATAAAGAATCGTTTTTAGCGACAATTCTCTCAATTAACTCATTATCAGTTAATTTTTCATGTGCACCTTTAGAAACCGATTTATTACCAAACTGGTTTCCAATGATTATAAAACATAGCTTTTTAAGAAATGTCACCTTGATAATTGAGTTTACAAATAAATAAAAGTAGGTTAAAGATACTGTAATTGATATATTTACTTGAAAATCTGCTGAAAATGAAAAAATTAATTCTTCTTTCCGTACTTATCTCAAGCGTATTTACATGTTGTAAAACCGACCAAAAAAAACCTAAAGTTGCTGTTGCCGAAGATAAGGAATTGACCGTTCTTGAAAAAATTGCCAATGCAAACGGATTTCAAAACTGGAAAGATGTTGAAAGCATTAAATTCACTTTCAATGTAGATCGAGAAGATGAGCATTTTGAACGTACTTGGTTATGGGAAACTGCTTCCAATGATGTGACCATGATGACGAGACAAGATACTATATCATACAACAGAAAATCTGTAGACAGCACTATGACGGCTACCGATGGAGGTTTCGTAAATGACAAATTTTGGCTTTTGGCTCCTTACCAATTGGTGTGGGACCAAAAAAGTTTCACCTTCAAACACACAGAAGGGGTTGAAGCTCCCATAAGCAAATCTGTTATGCACAAACTGACCACAGTGTATGACAATGATGGTGGTTATACCCCTGGCGATGCGTATGATTATTATTTTGGTGATGATTATATTATTAAGGAATGGGTATACAGAAAAGAAAACCAGTCTGAACCAAATATGACGACCACTTGGGAAGACTATAAAACATTAAACGGATTGCACATTAGTATGATGCACAAAAGACCAGATGCTGATTTCTCTTTATACTTTTCTGGGGTCGTGGTGAAATAATGTGGTATAAAGTTTGAAGCTCTCTTTATTCATCGACCATACCATGAAACCACTTCTTTTAGTATTATTTCTATTTTCATATATAGGCTATTCTCAACAGACTATTAATGCTATTGTGTTAGATAGTGCCGATAATTCCCCTTTAGAATTTGTTGGTATCTATAATTCTAAAGACCATACCATTACCAATGAAGATGGGCGTTTTCAGTTCTCATCATCATTAGATTCCATTACAATCTACCGAGTTGGGTATGATAAACTACACACCGTATTTCAAAAAATTAATGACACCATCTACCTCAACAAAAGTATATTAGAATTAAATGAAGTCACCGTTACCAACGAAAAAACGCTTTGGCAAAAAGTAAGGGATTCCATTCGATCTAACTACCCTATCTACCCTTATAAAGAGAAATTTTTGTTGAGAGGCGTTCTACGGTATAATGGAGAAATTACACGCATTCAAGATCTTCAAGGAAAATTGGAAAGGAAAACACTTCTATATACGGGAAAAATAAATCCCGACAAAAAAGACTTTAAGGTTGATTTGACCAATATGCGTAAAGTAGGTTTAGTTAAAGATGAAAAGAAAGTATATTTCATTTTTGAAACTTTTTACCAACTATTTATGAATTTTACTCCTATGAACGCTACTGGAGACGCTTTTGATTTGACCGAATCTACTTTTAATAATGGCAGTAAAACCAATCTAAGTTTTCATACCAAACCAGAATTTAATAATGAAATCATAAATGGTCATTACATCATTAACAATGACGACAATGCAATTGAAAGAATGTATATGGTAATAAACTCAAAAAATAGTCCATATAAAAAAGATGGCAATATTAGGTTTAGAACAGTTGCAGTAGAAAAAGAAATTTCACTATCCAAGTCATTAATTACAAATAGATATTACATAGCTTCTGCAAAATATGATGTAAAAGTCGAGGTGACGGATGATAAAAATTCATATACCTCCTACTACGATGTATCCTTTATTCTCACTACATCAGATAACGAAGGTGATTTTGATGTAAAGAAAAACGTGAGCACCTCAAAAGACTTGTTCAAAATAAAATACCCTTACGACCAGCGTTACTGGAATGCCCAAAATCAATTACTACTTACAAATGAGATGTTAGATTTCATTGAAAAAGTGCAAGACCCCTCTAATGAGTTTAAGGTAAGAAGCAATATCAAGAACTAATTTATGCTCGCTTTTTCTTTAATAACAATGTAAAGAGTAAAATTAAGAATCCGCAGGCCAATAGTACTACAAAACTTCTGGTAAGGCTATAATTTTCCGCCAAGAACCCCAGTATTGGAGGCGCACACAAAAATCCGGCATAACCGGTACCGGCAATAAAAGCAATTCCTTTAGAGGAATCTATCCCCTTTACATTACCTCCTATTCTAAAGACTTCGGGCACCATGACAGAAAAACCCAATCCATTAATAGTAAAACCGATAATACTCAACGTAACGTTTGCCGTAAGCACCAAAAAATAACCTATTATTGCCAAAATTGCCCCTAAGGCAACAATTTTGACGGACCCTATTTTATCGCTGATACCATCACCTAAAAACCTCCCTAAGGTCATGGTTATCTGAAAGCCTAAAAAGCCTAATCCCCATAATGCCTCTGGTACCAATGCAATTTCCTTTAAATATAGTCCGCTCCAATCTACAATAGCACCTTCGCTGCCCATAGCAACAAATGAAATAAGCCCCAGTAACAACAAAGGCTTAAGGAGTCCGAAACTAAAGGGTTCATTTTCTACCTCTTCCGCTACTTCAGAAAAATACTGACTTCTAAATTTTACATTGACCAATACAACCAACAAAACAGCCAAGAACATATGTAGCACGGGATTTGACAACGGTCCAATTAAAAAACTACCCAACCCTGCCAATACTCCACCTAGACTGAAAAAACCATGAGAGGCTGCCATAAACTTTACCTTGTCTTTTTTCTCTATTTCGGTCACAAGGGTATTCATTGCTATATCGGTGATACCGTTAGATGCCCCAAAAAGAAATAAAGCTACCATGAGCACATAGTAATTTGGTGCCAATAATGGCAACATAGCAGCCGTACAGCTCATCATAACGCCACTGAAGGTAACCTTACCTACTCCATACCTATTGACAATACCAGAAGCAAATGGAAAAACCGTAAACACACCCAAAGCCAAAAAGAATATGGCAATACCCAACTCAGATTTACTGATATTCAACGACTCTTTAACCGTAGGTATATAAATTGCCCAAGTACCAAAAAGAATATTAATACTTGCGAAAACCCATGAAGGACCGAAGTATCTAGCATTCCCTAAAATTAATCGTAATGATTTCATTTAGTATTGGTTGTTGGTTGTTGGTTGTTGGTTGTTGGTTGTTGGAAATAAAAGAATACATTTCTATCCTCTATTATCTATTTTCTATTTTCTATTCTCTTTAAAATCTAATTTGCCAATACTCCCGCCTTTAGAATCTGCCCAAAACGATACATATCTTCATAGGTAGAATAAAAAGGCGCCGGCGCTAAACGAATTACGTTAGGCTCACGCCAGTCGGTCACCACACCATTTTCCATTAAATAATTGAACAAAGATTTTCCCTGTCCATGTAAAAATACCGACAATTGACAACCTCTATCTTTAGGGGTTATTATTTCAAAAGAACTATCTACTTCCTTATCGATTTCATTTAAAATATATTCTAGATACGAGACGATCAAATTTCTTTTTGCAATCAACTTTTCCATACCCACTTCTTCGAACATGGTCAGCGATGCCAAATACGGTGCCACCGATAATACGGGCACATTACTTATTTGCCAAGCATCGGCATTTTCCATAGGTTCAAATTCGGGTTTCATAAGAAATCGGGTTTCTTTTTTTGTTCCCCACCATCCTTCAAAACGTTGAATGTCTTTTTTGTTCAAATGTTTCTGGTTCACAAAAATTCCAGAGGCATTTCCTGGTCCGCTATTCATGTATTTGTAACTACACCACGAAGCAAAATCAGCATCCCACTCATGCAGTTTTAGCTCAACATTACCAACGGCATGTGCCAGATCCCAACCCACATTGGCACCAACAGCTTTACCCGCTTTGGTAATGGCTTCCATATCCATTACCTGACCGTTGTAATAATTTACTCCGCCTATTAATACTAATGCCAGTTCATCACCTAACTCCTCAATTTTTGCTAGTATATCTTCTGTTCTCCAGTGATGTTCTCCTTCACGTTTTTTTAGTTCCACAATAGTTTCGTCGGGATCTAAACCATGAAAACGAACTTGACTTTGAAACATGTATTGATCGCTAGGAAAAGCTTTTTCCTCACATAAGATCTTAAATCGTTTTTTTGTGGGATTGTAAAATGAAACCATTAAAAAATGAAGGTTGACCGTTAGGGTATTCATTACAGAAACTTCTTCGGGTAAAGCACCTACCACTTTGGCCAATGGCTCAGCTAGCCGCTCATGATAGTCCCACCAAGGTTTTTCTGCATAAAAATGACCTTCTACGGCTAATTCCGCCCAATCTTTCATCACTTCATCAACAAAAGCCTTCGTGCGTTTTGGTTGAAGACCTAGCGAGTTTCCCGTAAAATAAATAACCTCTTTTCCGTTTATCTTAGGAAAAATGAACTCATCTCTATATGTACTTAAGTGGTCTTGTGCATCTAACGATTGTGCAAATTCCAACGTATTTTTAAACTCCATAGCTAATTTTATATAAAAGTAAACATATGCCCAATATTATGGATAGTAGTACCAACAATCCTTTTTGTTATTCGGTTCTTAAACGCATTTCTATCATATGTCTTTTAAACCCTTTTTTCTCATAGGCACGTATGGCAGAATCATTGTCACTGTATACATCTAACTTAATTTCGGTTAAGCCTGCATTTGTTGCCCAATCTATTAATACATCAATAATTTTACCGTTCAAACCTCTACCTCTATAAGCTGGATCTGTGTACATAAAGCCTAAATACGCAAAAGTTTCATGGTCAAGATAATCTCTTGCAGGTTTTTCCAAAGCATACCCTGTGGCCACTATTTTATCGTCGTGACACGCCACCAAAACAGTAGCTCTTGGGTTTTCTATAAGCGCTTCTAAATCATAATAAATAACTCCACTTTCCTTAATGGTAGGGTTCATGGGGCGTTCTGCATTGACAACTTCTTGTTCATGCAGTCGTAATATGGGCAAATCGCTTTTTACGGCTTCCCTTATCTCTATTTCATTATTCATCGCTCTCTTATTTCAGACCCTTAAATTAAGGCTTAAAACCCTATTTTTGCAAAAAGAAACGCATGCATTTTTTATCGCCACTTTTAGAAAACTACTTAGCGGACCACTCTCAACCAGAACCTAAATTATTACAGGAGCTTACACGAGAAACTCATTTAAAAGTTATACAGCCACGTATGCTTACCGGGCATTTTCAAGGTCGTGTGCTAAGTTTGCTTTCTAAACTGATAAATCCTGCTACTATACTTGAAATTGGCACGTATACAGGTTATTCTGCCTTATGCCTTGCGGAAGGATTACAGAAAAATGGCCAACTGCACACCATTGATGTCAATGCAGAACTGGAACAAATTCAGCGTACTTTTTTTGACCGAAGCGGTTATGGCGAACAGATTGTACAACATGTGGGCAATGCCCTAGATATTATTCCTAAAATGGATATCACCTTTGACCTTATTTTTATCGATGCCGAAAAGAAACAGTACGATAAATATCTTGAAGCCGTATTACCTAAAACCAAACCCGGCTCTGTAATACTTTCCGACAATGTATTATGGTCGGGCAAAGTGGTAGAGCCCTTAAACCCAAAAGATGTTACCACAAAGGTATTGTTAGATTACAATAAGAAATTGAGCGATCATCCACTATTGGATACGGTTCTTTTGCCTATACGTGACGGACTGACTTTAAGTAGGGTGAAATAATCAAGCCATATAATTTATAGAACAGCCAAGCGGAAAATATACCTACCAAAGCACCTACCATAAGGTCTATTGGAAAGTGAACACCTACGTATACCCTACTCATAGCAAATAAAATAGGCCATATATAAAATAGGTACACCCATTTAAAATGCCGTCTTAAAAATAATACGGTCAACGTTATTATAGAAAAAGAAGATGAGGCGTGACCAGAAAAAAAGCTAAACCCAGACGGACTCCTTAAAATACGGATCAGTGTATTCAACTCTTCATCGTTATTAGGTCTTAAACGTGCTACTACATGCTTTGTTAAATCTGTTACCGTAGCTACAAAATATGCCATAATCAATATGGTCAAAATCATTGCCAAAGCATCTTTCTTCGGGAATTTTATAAAGAAAAGTATGATAATAAGTGCAAATAATGGAATCCAAGGAGGAAATTTGGTAACGGTAGACCAAAAAGCATCGTACTGTTCTATACCAAGACTGTTGAGATAGACAAAGGCATCTCGATCCCATTGTAAAATCTCATCTAACATAGTAGATTATTTTCTCTTGATCGTGCCGGTTACTTCATTGATATTTTTACTAACGTCATTAATTTGTTTTTTGACGTCGGTTCCTAAGCCAGAACTAATATCTTGTTTCATGTCATCAATATCTTTTTTAATATCGGTCACAAAACTAGTGTCTATGCCTTGTTTGTCGGCACTTTTTTGAATCTCCTGTTTAATATCCTCGGTTGCATCTTTCAATTGGCGCATACCTTTGCCCAAGCCCTTTGCAATTCCAGGAATTTTGTCGGCACCAAATACCATCACTACGATAAACATAATGAAGAAAATTTCTGCGCCACTAATAAATAACGAATACATAGCAATCATACTACAAATATAAACAAGTTTAGTATCGAAATTAAAAAAGCCCCGTAGTTATACGAGGCTTTTTTCAATAAATGTTTTGTTAATTATTTTCCTTTGATTCCTTCTTTCATTTTATCGAAATCACTATCCTGCTCTTTCTTTGGCCAGCTATTGTTAGTAGTGTCAATGTCGGCAGTCTCCATTTTAGGATCTATCTGAATACCTTTTAACTCTGATGTAGAAGAAATAACCATGCTTACCTCTTTACTATTCTTTCTCCAGATTTCTGGCGGGTAGGTTACATTCTTTACAGAACCATCTGCATACGTATATTCAACGATCAATGGCATTGGTAAGCCACCTGGGCTATTGTACGTTACTTCGTAAAAATACTTAGGTTCTTTAATTGCCGCTCTTTCAGCTGCGGTCATATTATCCATCATAAACTCCTTTAGAGTTTTAGAAGTTTCCGAAGGTAAGTTATCCTTCAATTTTGGCGCAACAATATCGGTGTCACCATACTCTTCTAAATATACCATTGGTGGCAAGTTAGATTCTGGTATACCGCGCTGCGCTAAATAAGCTTTCATTTTTTTATTAGGCTTATCGCTAACATAGTATTTCTTAATATCCTTAACGGCCATATCTACATAATCGGTAGTATAGAACCATCCTCTCCAGTACCAATCTAAATCAACGGCAGATGCATCTTCCATTGTTCTAAAGAAATCTTCTGGTGTCGGGTGTTTAAATTTCCAACGTTGAGAATACGTTTTAAAAGCATGGTCGAACAACTCACGACCCATAACGGTCTCTCTTAAAATATTCAATGCCGTTGCAGGTTTTCCGTATGCGTTTGGCCCTAGTTGAAAAACATTTTCTGGGTTTGACATAATTGGGGAAATGGTACTTTGATCACCACTCATGTAAGGTACGATCTTCGCCGGGTCTCCTCTTCTAGATGGGTATTTTGCATTTGGTGCAATAGCTTCTGGATACGCTTCACCAAATTCTTGCTCTGCCATGTATTGCATAAAGGTATCCAAACCTTCGTCCATCCATCCCCATTGACGCTCATCTGAGTTTACGATCATTGGGAAAAAGTTATGACCAACTTCGTGAATAATTACACTGATCATACCATATTTGGTTCTGTCTGAGTAGCTACCATCTTTATTTGGTCTACCATAATTCCAACAGATCATTGGGTACTCCATACCTTGACGCTTAGCGTGTACAGATATCGCTTTTGGATAAGGGTAGTCAAACGTATGCGAAGAATAAGATTTCAACGTATGCGCTACTGCTTTTGTAGAATACTCTTCCCATAACGGGTTACCTTCTTTTGGGTACATCGATACGGCCATAACATCTCTGTTACCTAATTTCACCGCTTGCATGTCCCAAATGAACTTTCTTGATGTTGCAAAACCAAAATCGCGAACATTCTCCGCTTTTAGTTTCCACGTTTTTGTTTTATCTGAGAATCCTTTTTCAGCTGCTTCTGCTTCTGCTTGTGTTACAATGATAACAGGTTTGTCGTACGACTTTTTAGCCTGCTCGTAACGACGCATCATTTCTTTGGTATATACCTCTTTTCTGTTCTGAAGTACACCTGTACCATCTAAGATATGATCTGCCGGTACCGTAATGTTCACTTCGTAGTTTCCAAAAGGAAGTGCGAATTCCCCATTACCCCAAAATTGGTGGTTCTGCCATCCTTCTACATCATTATAAACCGCCATTCTTGGAAAGAACTGTGCAATTACATAGGCTCTGTTACCATCTTCTTCAAAAAACTCATAACCCGATCTAGCTCTATTTATCGTGTGATCAGGTATGTTATAGTTCCACTTAATATCAAAAGAAAACTTATCGCCACTTTTTAGCGGAGTAGGTAAATCTACACGCATCATGGTAAAGTTAATGGTATAAGGCAATGCTTTACCAGAATCATCCTTTACATAATCGATATTGAATCCGCCATCAAAAGGCTCGGTCATAAAGTTACCTACAAACTTTTCTGGTGAATCACCTAAAGAAATTCCGCTACCGTTCTTTAATGCTGCCTTAGAATCTTTTTCTCTCACATTTTGATCTAATTGCACCCATAAATACTCTAGATCATCTGGTGAATTGTTTGTATACGTAATAGTTTCTTCTCCAAATAATTTGGCATTCTTATCATCTAAACGAATGTCCATTATATAATCTGCCTGTTGCTGATAGTAATCGGGCCCTGGCGCACCAGATGCAGACCTGTAGGTGTTGGGAGTAGAAAACTCTTCGTATAACTGCTTAAACTTACTCTGGTTGTAGTGCCCAGGTTCCTTTTCTTTAGTTACCGTCTCTTGTGCAAAGGTTACACCGGCGAAAAGGAATAAAATAGACGCGAATGCGTACTTTATTCTTATCATTACTTGGTTTTTTTAGTGTCCGAAAATTAAAGTTTTTATAGGGATATCTTAATATATGTTACAAATTTAACATTCCTTTAGGACGAGATTTTACAAGAACATGGCTTTTTTTCTTGCCTTTTACTTTCATATGTACCACATTTTGCTGATCATCATAAATATCTGTCAGTACTTCATCGGTAATACCAATTTGTTTTAATGTGGCAAGTGGTACATTGGGTACCTCTAGGTAACAGATAACCATATCGCTATCATACTTATGACCTATAAAATCGTAGGTAGCATTTTCTGAATTGACCTCTACCAAAAATTTTGTTCTCAGGTATTTTACTAGAAAATCTTTATCTACATCATTTTCCTTTTCGGTGCCCAGATTTGCAGTATACCCATATCGCTCTTTTAGCACCGCGTTCATATCATCAATAAAAACACGGGTAATGATCTGTATGGCCTCATCTTTTTCCGAGTAGTTTACATTGGTAACACTAATGTAGAATTTATGTGCCCCGGCAAATGCAAAAAGGGGAAGTATCAATAACACCAATACTGGTTTAAAAATTTTCATATTGTATTGTTTCATATCATATTAGCAAAGCACATGCCAAATATAACACCCTTAATCCAAAGCATTATTCTCTCTGTAAAGTATACTTTTTTGTCGTAGATACTCCCAAATGGCTATTTCATCATGGGTATCGACTGTTTTTTGAAAACGTGGATCAACCTCGCAATAGTAGAGAAAATCGTCTATTCTATCAACAGGTATCAATAACTGTTTTTGGTAAACGCTATCCGCATAAAATTTACGAACTCGCTCTGTTCTGTCATAAAGTTTATTGCGCTCTACCCTTTTTTTCAACATTTTGGTACGCCCGGTAATGGCATTGATCAAAGGATCAAAACTCATTATGGGGTTTGCGGTTGCCGCAGACAACTCTCGTTCTGCCTTTGTGGGTATTTTCACGTAGGCATTCGGTAGCCCCAAGGTAGATGCGGTTACTATTGGATCTAGATCCAACGTAGGTAAATCTGCCAACAAATTACCACTAAGATTATAGGGGGTTACCGTTACTTCATCCAATTCTGTTAAAGCATCTTCTAAACCAACTGAAATGAGCTTGCTTTCAAAAATTGCCGAACTGACCACTACAATTTTCTTTTTGTATTGTACGGCAGAGAATTCTAAAGTATCAAATAGCTTTGCCGCAATAGCAAAATACCCATTTTGATCTGTTATACTGGCTCTTTTAGAAGTTAGATTGATTACGTGTGTTGCGGCAACATCACCGTCATCACTATACACCCTACCCTCTATTTTCTTATACTCGCCAATTTGCGCAAAAGCAAAAACGCCAGAAAACAGAAAAAATATAAGGAGTCTACTCCTCATTTAAATCTTTAAGAAACGTTTTACTATTATTCACTAAAGCATCGATCAACTGAAATTCATTTTCCTTTTTAAGTAAAGACTGTGCCGGCATACGGGCATCACAGTAATACAAAAATTCATTGATCTTATCTTGAGGTATCTGTAAATCTACCACAAAGAAAGAATCGTCATAAACCTGACGCAACACCTCACTTACCTTTAACTTAGGCCTTTCTTCGGCAACTTCATCTTGAGATTTAAACATAGCCCTAAATATATTCGCAAAATTAAGGCCATTTTGCATCCCCCTATCAACTTCAGACATGGCTATATTCTCCACCTCTGTACTACGATCTATTTCATACTCATGCTGTTTAAACTCCTCGTTTCTCATTTGCAAGAAGCGTTCTTGCTGCTCTGGTGTAATCACCACTTCATCAAGCTCTGTCACTTTTTCGTTTACCTCTACCACCAAGCGGTTGTTCGCCAAGATCTCTTCGGTAATGGTCACTACCTTTATATTGTAGTTTACCGCAGTAAAAACCAGTTGATCGCCCACTTTTACGTTGATTTTAAACTGCCCTTGATCATTGGTAATAGTGGCACGCTCAGAAGTTGAGTTGATGACATTTTCATTGGGTACGCCAATGTTCATATAGATTACAGAACCAAATAATGGTCGTCTGGTATCATCTTGGGCAAAGCCCGATATAGTGGTAAATAATACTAATAAAAAAAGTAATTTTCTGGTCATTTAGTGTATATTAAAAGGGATAACACCCCACTCATAGAGGCATTCAAAAGATAAAGAAAAGATTTGTAACCATTATAAAAAAAAAGCCGTCAATAAACTTTTGTTAATTTCTTTATCAACAAGAATTAAAAAGGCAGCAACTTTAAGCAAAAATAAGGCGGTACAACGACAATACATGTTCTTTAACCCAATACAACATTATTTCAACTTATAAATAAATGGTATTGTCAAGATAATTCTATTTTTGTTTTCACTATTTTCTCGTCATAAGACACTAAGTATGAAAGCAATAATTTTCTTTATTTTTTTTATTTTACTGGCTATACCCCCCGTATTCGGACAAATTAAAATAGGAGACAACCCCCAAAATATAGATGCTTCATCTGTTTTAGAGCTGGAAAGCACCTCTAAAGTTTTGGTCATTACCCGAGTAACTACGGCAGAAATGGAAGCCATTACCCCGCAACGTGGGGGTATGGTATACAATACCGATACCGAGTGTATTAATTATTACGACGGTACCCAATGGGTCAACCTTTGCGACGCCGTAGACTTTAGCATCACCAACGACCCTATAATTAATGGTAGAAGTACTATTGAGATTACCGAATCTGCAGCCGGTTACAATTTAGAAGTAGCCAAAAACAGCATATTGGGAGACAATATTATTGATGGCGGCATTGGCCCCGATGACATACAAGACAACTCCATTACCCAAGATAAACTGGCTGCGGCATCTGTAGGTTCTAGCGAAATAAGTGAGAATGCCGTTGGGTCGGTAGAAATTAGAGATGGAAGTATTGCCCCTGAAGATATCGCCAATACGGTACCAGATCAACTTTTGACCACCGATGAAAATGGTATTGTACAATGGGAAGATTCCAATGATTTTTATGATCTAACCTTTAATAAATTAGACACAACGCTTACACTCGAAAGGTCTACAATAGCAGGAGTATCCACTATCAGTTTAGGTGCTTTAATTGGCTCAGATGACCAGCGGCTAGATCTTACAGGAAATGTTCTTAGTATTGAGAATGATCCAAATACGTATGATTTATCAACGTATTTACAGCAGTTAAGTATAAACCCGGCGGGCACTGAAATTAGTTTGACCAATGGCGGAACGATTACATTGCCTAACCCAACAATTGATACAGATGAACAAAACTTAGGTAATGCTACTTTGGCAAATGAAATTCTTACCATAAACATTGAAAATGGAGATGCCACCACTGCAGACCTATCTCCTTTTGCTACTGATGCCGTAGTTACAGCTGGTTTGGCTCTTAAAGAAAATATAGCCAATAAATCTAATGATGTTACCTTAGGAAATTCTACAGATTTATACCCTACACAAAATGCAGTTAAAACTTACGTGGACAATACAGTTGGCGGTTCGGCACAAACAATTGTAAGTGAAGACCCAAATAATTCAATTTCCCCTAGTGTAAATGATGGTGGTGCTTTTTATAATGATGGGGATGACGATGACCAAAATGAACTTCAGGATATTTTCTTTAACGAAGCAACAAATATACTTACAATCTCTACTCCTTTAACCACAGGTAACGAGGTTGATCTAAGCAGTTTAGCCGATGCCACTGTAGTGGATGGAACGGAAACCGTTTTAGAAGGAGGCGTAAAAATAGATATAACTGGTGATGGTTCTAGTGACGACCCATATGTTATTAATGCATCTCAAGTTATTGACTTAAACAATGGAAACATTTTAATTGGTAGTGATACCAATGTAGCAACCGAGACCTTTATTAAGAAAGATGCTACCATGAATAATTTAGGCGAACTTACTATTAACCCTGGTGTAGTTACACCAGCAAAAATCGAACCTGCACAAGGAACACTGACCGAAGATCAAGTTTTAATTACAAATAATATTACTGGAAATGTAGAATGGGCAGATTTCCCACCTAGTGGAGGTGGCGCTGACGGAAATACAACAAACATCTCACTTACTGAAGACGGAACCAATTTAATACTAACGGATAGCGAAGGTGACTTAGTAACCATACCTCTTGCTGATCTTAATGACGGCATCGACGATGATACAACAAATGCCTCGCTTACCGAAGATGGTACAAACCTAATCCTGACAGACAGTGAAGGTGCAACTGTTACAATAGCGCTTGCTGATATTAATGACGGTGTCGACGATGATACAACAATTGCCTCGCTTACCGAAGATGGCACAAACCTAATCCTGACAGATAGTGAAGGCGCAACGGTGACTATAGCTCTTGCAGATATCAGCACAGGTACCACCAACGCATCACTTACCGAAGATGGCACAAACCTAATCCTGACAGATAGTGAAGGCGCAACGGTGACTATAGCTCTTGCAGATATCAGCACAGGTACCACCAACGCATCACTTACCGAAGATGGCACAAACCTAATCC